>Ga0256407_10014033_pt1 | contig 10625 bp, 11 predicted proteins | sample RumenRJG_04DNA_FD_193489 | JGI IMG/M metagenome (GOLD analysis project Ga0256407, IMG submission 193489) | Bovine rumen microbial communities from Lethbridge, Alberta, Canada - RJG_04 | ecosystem: Host-associated > Mammals > Digestive system > Stomach > Rumen | place: Canada: Alberta... | reverse complement strand
ATACTACCTGACAAGTTCCTGTTCCAGAACAGCAAGTTTATCCTTATTTCCAACAATTAGGCATTTTGGTTCCGGGAAGTTTATTTCATCAAGGAAACTATTCAGTTTCTTGAGTTGCATCTTGTTTAATTGTGCCACATAGCGTACATATTCGTTTTCGATATTTTCACACGCTATACAGTCGTCCAGATAACTAAGGATTTTAAAATCCTCAGTATTGCCAACCTCATACAGATGCTTGTAAACAGATGTGTCGAGCAGTTTTTGGTAAATGGGTTCTCCTGTCGTGCAATCTATGATAAGTCCTCCGTTGAAAGCTAAAATGTAACCTTTGTAATCCTTGAGGTGAAGTTGATTTGCCAAAGGCATGATTCCTTGGGTAGGCCGGCCACTAGCAAGTACAATACGCAGTCCTTTCTGCTGGGCTTGTGTTAATATGTCTAAAGTATGAGGCGTAATCTCTTTCTTGCTATTGGTAAGTGTCCCGTCTAAATCAAGTGCAAGAATCTTATACATTACATTCGTGTGGAAAGAATATTGTTGTTAATCTTCTTCTGTGTTGGCTTTACGCAGAATGAGTGTTGTAGCCCCAATGGTTATAATGGAAGCATCTTCCAAATATATGCGGTCTTGGTCTTTTAGGATTTCATTCATATAGAATGTTCCGGTGTTACTGGGTGCATCACGGAGAATATACTGAAGCTCACCCTTTTTGTTACGCTGAACCCTAATGATGCAGTGTCTGGTGTCAATGCTGGGATCTACTGTTTCGATGGGCTTGTTGATGTTAGAGCCCTTGACATATCTGCCAAAAACATTGTCTCCCATCTCCAACGGAATAACTTGTTTGTAGTGGAAGACATTTTCTACTACAACTATGCTGCCAAGTTCCTGTGAATGTTCTTGTTCGTCGAGATTCTCGTTCTTTTGCGTTTCTCTTACCTTGCTGGTTCCTATGCGGATGCCAAACTGGCGATTACATTCTGGACAAACAAAAACCAGTTGCTGGCCCTCTTCGTATTGTTTTTCATCGAAGGTGATGTAATTGTCGCACTTGGGGCAACGTACTCTTTTCATTCGTGAAGGATTCTTGTGTGAGGGTTATTTCTTCTCCATTATCCATGCGTTGGAGAACTCTTTGCTTAAACTGCGTAGCGAATGAACCTCAGCTAAAGCATCTTCTCTTGAGGTAAAACCAGGAATCAGGACACGGAGGAACTTTCCCGAGGTATCGACAATCGCTTTTATGCCTTGCTCATTTAATTTCTGGCAATAAGATTCTGCATTTTCTATAGGAACGCCACAACATAATACTACAGCATATGTGAGATCTGCAGTTGTTTCTTCTGCCGGTACGTTTTCTGTAGTTAATTCTGCATTTGTCTCTACAACGTCTGTTTTTTCTTCGACTGCTACAGGAACTCCTTCTATTCTTTTTACAGACGGAACCGACTTAGCTTGTGAATCGGGAAAGATACTATGGGGGAAGAAAAACTCAGAGTGGATATCCTGTTTTCCAGAAAGGAGATTCTCTGAAACAGGGGTACTGAAACCAAAGAATAACACTATAGCTGCAGCTACGGAGGCAACGTAGTGAAGGAAACGTTTGTTAATGCTGATGGTAACGTGTTTTGCATCAGAGTTAAGAGTTTTCTTCTTCTCCTGTCTGGGGATAGCCTGAAACTCATCATTTATGGGTTGAGCGTGAATGGCATCCAATCCATATAGCCAAGGAGATGCTACACCGGCTTGGCAGGGAACGAACTGCATCTCACCCGTTGCTTCTTCCTGTACAAATTCGCCAATGCTACCCAACTCATAACTTCCGTAATCGTTAAGCTCCTGCTGAATGTTTTCTGTAAACTCAAGGATTACAATATAAGCCTCATCTGTGGAAAGTTGGTAGTTTGCAGAAATAGTTTCTATAAACCGAGTATCTGTCTCGTCTGCTTCATGCGTGAAAGATAATGCTCTATAAGGAGGTAAAAGAATTTCTTCTTCCTCAATCCATTTACAGGGTACGTATATTGCCTTGAACGTACCTAAATGTGGCACCACAACGGTATCGTGATACAACAATTGATACTCTATATGCTTTGATAAATTAATCACGCTGCAAAAGTACAGTTTTTTTTCTTGCGGCCCAAAGAAATGCGAAAATAGTTATTAACAATGTTGTTAACAACTTTTTTTACTCGCTGGTCTCTTTTTCGGCTTTAATCTGATTGTCCACCTCGGCACTGCGCTTGTAACGCTTGTTAAGCCCCTTAACAATGTCTTGTGTAATATCGTACTTGGGATTTGCAATCAGCAGATTATCACCAGCTTTCACCATTACATAATCGTATTTCTTGGTCTTATTGTAACGCTTTAGGAAAGACTGGATGCTGTCTCTTGCCTCAGTGTTGATGCGAGCCTGCTCTTCGTTGAATTCGTTGTTCAAACGGTCTGCCAACTGTGCTAATTCCTGCTGCTCGCGTTGAATGCCAGCTTGAGCACGTTCCAATTCATCTCGGGTAGTGAAGCCGTTACTCTCGTATTTTTTCTGTACGGCAGCTGCGTGGCTTTCCAAAGCGTGCTGTTTCTTTGCCAAAGTGTTCTGAATGTTGCTCCCCTTGCGTGTCAATACCTCACTATAATCCTTATAAAGTTGGTATTGACTCATCAACGTGTCTAACTCAACGTATGCAATCTTAATACCGGCAACCTGAACATCTTCCTGTTCTGTTGTTCCTGTATCTTCTTCTGCAGACTTGTTGCAACTGGATATTACCATTCCCAAAGACATCAGTCCGATGCCAAGCAAATACTTTTTCATATACCTTATTATATATAGTTTATATTTTTTCTTTAACTTTATGAGGGTTTTCCCTTCTCATCATTTTGTCCATACTTTGAACGCAGTGTATGCCGCGTCTTCGCATTTCCTTGTTGTCGCTAATATGTGAACTAACAAACTTCCCGTTGGGCAATACAATTAATTTTATACACAAAAGTGCTAACGAAATTGCAACAATTCCTGCGGTTAATAATGCTACTTTCAACATATTTTGCTATATTTGCAACTGCAAAGGTATAGAAAATGACAAAATAAACCAAATATTATGAGTGAAATTGATTTAAAACCAAAGTGTGTTTTTGATTGTTTTGCAAAAGTTAATGCTGTTCCCCGCCCTTCAAAAAAAGAGGAACAGATGATTTCTTTTCTTGTTAACTTCGGTAAACAACTTGGTTTAGAAACAGATTGCGACAAAGTAGGAAATGTAATTATTCGTAAACCTGCCACTCCGGGTATGGAGAACCGTAAAATTTTGATTCTTCAGAGTCACATGGATATGGTATGCGAGAAGAATAACGACGTTGAGTTTGATTTTACAAAAGATGCTATTCAAACTTACGTTGACGGAGAATGGCTGAAGGCAAAGGGAACTACTCTGGGTGCCGATGATGGTATTGGCGTGGCAATGCAGATGGCACTTCTTGAGAGTACTGATATTGAGCATGGTCCTTTGGAGTGTGTTTTCACGCGTGATGAAGAAACGGGTCTGACAGGTGCCTTTGGTATGGACGGCAATTTTATGAAGGGACGCATGATGGTTAACCTTGACAGCGAGGACGAAGGTCAAATTTTTGTTTCTTGTGCCGGTGGTTGCCGAACATTTGTTCAAATGCCGTATCAACTGGAAACAATTCCGCAAAACTTCTTTTCTTTTTCTCTTTGTATCAAGGGACTGACGGGTGGACATAGTGGTGATGATATAATCAAGAGTCGTGCTAATGCTAATAAACTTTTAGCTCGTTTCTTATATCTTTGCCTGAAGAAATATGACCTTCGCTTAGTGAACATTCAGGCTGGTGGATTACACAATGCAATTCCTCGTGAAGCTACTTGTGTTTGTGCTATCCCGATGAAGGATAAGGAACAGATTCGTGTAGATTGGAACCTTTTTGCTGCTGATGTCGAGGAAGAGTATAGTGTTACGGAGAAGACAATGGAATTCCTTCTTTCTTCCGAGGAAACCGCTTTCGAGGCCGTAGATAAGGCAACCAGCACCAAACTTATTACTGCTTTGCAGGCTGTGGATAATGGTGTATATGCTATGTGTCAGGATATAGACCTTGTGGAGACAAGCAGTAATCTGGCTAGTGTTCACATGCGTCCTGAAACAAAAGTCATAGAAATAAACAGCTCACAGCGAAGCAGCATTTACAGTGCTCGCGTAAACATGGCCAATACTTTTGCCGCAGTGTTCGAACTTGCAGGTGCTAAAGTAGATATTGGCGAGGGGTATCCTGGTTGGAAGATGAATCCAAAGAGCGTTATCCTTCAGATAGCTGTTGAGCAATACCGCAAGCTTATGAATAAAGATCCTTTGGTTCTGGGTATTCATGCAGGACTGGAGTGTGGACTTTTCAGCGAGAAGTACCCCGGAATGGATATGATAAGCGTTGGCCCTACCATGCGTGGTGTACATAGCCCTGACGAGAAACTGCTTATTCCTACAGTCCAGATTATATGGGACTGGCTGTTGTCTATTCTTAAAAACATTCCAGAAGAGAAGTAATGAAAGACAGACTATTATATTTTCTTTTGTTCGTGCTATCGGGATTTTTCTATGCTTGTTCTGATTACGATTCATTCTCAACCGATCCGTCTTTCCGTTTAGAATTCTCCGAGGATACGGTAAGATTTGATACGCTGATATCCACCATTTCGAGTCCAACAAAGACGCTCTATGTTTTCAATAAGAATGCAAACGGATTACGTGTTTCCAATATACGTCTGCAGAAGGGAGGGGAAAGCCTGTTTCGTGTAAATGTTGATGGCGAATACTTAGCTGACGGTACTGGTGATGATTATCTGATAAGGAAGAATGACAGTATTTTGGTTCGCATAGAAGTTACTATGCCAGAGAATGGTAGCACAGATACGGTTTCTTATTCAGACGAGTTGCTCTTTAGTCTTGAAAATGGTGCTTTACAACGAGTATTGCTGACGGCCGGTTCTGTTGATGCTTATATCATTCACGGTATGTTCATTGAGTCGGATTCCACTCTTGCCACAGATAAACCTTATCTTATTTATGATTCGCTGGTAATAGCTAAAGGTGCCAAGTTGAATCTGCTTCCAGGAACTACATTACTGATGCATGACAGTACGGCTGTGGATATTTATGGAGTAATCAATTCAGAGGGAACCCTTGAAAAGCCTGTTGTTTTCCGTGGTGCACGAACCGATCGTATGTTTGACTATCTCTTCTACGATAACACACCTAGTCGCTGGAAGGGTATTACCATTCACAGGGGAAGCTATAACAACTCGTTTTACAATACCGACATTCACAGTGGCCGTTGGGGAATCTACGTTGACAGTACATCGCTTGACCACCTTTCATTATTTATGCAGAACTGCATTATTCATAATATAGGTGGTGATGGCTTAAACCTTAATGACTGTAGTGCAGAAGTGTTGAATACGCAAATCAGCAATACGTTAGGTGATTGCGTGTCTATCTGTGGTGGTGTCTATACTTTCAGACATTGTACCATAGCCCAGTATTACCCGTTGAGTTACGATCGAGGGGATGCTCTTTATGTGTCGAATGTGGATTTAGATGGAATCCACCATGAGCTTCGAGATATTCGAATACAGAACTGTGTGGTAATGGGATATGCAGAGGATGTAATCATGGGTAATTTGTCAAATGAATACGAGGACTCGGAGAACTATTATTTCCAGAATAGTTTCTTACGTACCGTTGGAGAGAACGACGATAATCATTTCGTCGCTTGCAAATTTGACAATAAAGATATGGAACTTCAGGGTGAAAAGAATTTTAAAGTCTTTGATACGCATAATTTCATTTATGATTTCACACCTGATTCTCTAAGCGAGATTCGCAATATGGCAGATCCTCAGCTTATGAACGAGCTGAAGACAGATCGTCTCGGACGCAGTCGTGTGTCAGATGAAGCTCCAGATGCAGGTTGTTATGAATATATAAATCCCGTTAAAAAATGAAGATTGTCCTCACTGTAGTTGGTAAAACCACAGATAAGCATTTCCTTGCCTCTATTCAGGAGTACATGCAACGTATAGGTCATTACATGCCGTTCTCTATAGAGGTAATTCCTGAACTCAAAGGCACCAAAAACCTTAGCGAAAAAGAACAGAAAGAGAAGGAAGGAGAGCTGATTCTGAAGTCATTCCAACCAGGTGATTACATAGTACTTCTTGACGAGCATGGAATCGAGCGCCGTAGCATGGATTTTGCGCTGTGGATACAGAAAAAGATGGCAGCGGGTCATAAACGACTGATTTTTGTGGTAGGTGGTCCGTACGGATTTTCCCAGACTGTATATGCTGCAGCCCAGGAGAAAGTCTCGCTCTCGCAGATGACACTCAGCCATCAGATGATTCGTCTCCTTTTCGTGGAGCAAATTTACAGGGCCTTGACCATTCTCAACGGAGAGCCTTATCATCACGAGTAATGGCCCCTTTCCCCGCTCCCCCAAAGGGGAGGGAGAGTTGATAGTTTAGAGTTGATAGTTTAGAGATTAGAGATTAAAGTTATCGTTCACGTTATTCGAATGTTCAATTTTCAATTTTCAATAATATAAAATGTTAAGTGTAGAAGAATTAAACGACAGGCTCATCGATCTCTCTTTTGCAGAGGATATAGGTGATGGTGACCATACTACCCTTTGCTGTATCCCTGAAACAGAAATGGGTGAAAGTAAACTTCTTATAAAAGAAGAGGGTATTTTTGCTGGTGTTGAGATAGCCAAGCAGGTGTTTCATCGCTTCGATCCCACCATGCAGGTGGAGGTTTATATTCAAGATGGCGCTCACGTGAAGCCTGGCGACATTGTTATGAGTGTGAAAGGCAAGGTTCAGAGCCTCCTCCAGACCGAACGACTTATGCTGAACATTCTACAGCGTATGAGCGGTATTGCCACCATGACGCATAAGTATCAGCAGGCTTTAATAGATGCAGGAACCAAGACCCGTGTACTTGATACCCGCAAGACTACTCCTGGGATGCGTATGCTGGAGAAAGAGGCTGTTAAGATTGGTGGCGGTATGAATCATCGTATCGGTCTGTTCGATATGATTCTACTCAAGGACAACCATATCGACTTCTGTGGTGGCGTTCACAATGCTATCACTCGAGCAAAGCAGTATTGCAAAGAGAAAGGAAAAGACTTGAAGATAGAGTGCGAGGTGCGTAATTGGAAGGAACTGGATGAGGCTTTGTCAGAAGGCTGCGACCGCATTATGTTCGACAACTTTACACCAGAGGATACCCGTAAGGCTGTGGAAATTGTTGCTGGTCGTTGCGAAACAGAGTCCAGTGGAGGTATCACCTTCGATAATATGATTCCATACGCAAAAGCTGGTGTTGATTTCATCTCATTCGGTGCTCTCACCCATAGTGTGAAGGGGTTGGATATGAGTTTCAAGGCAGCAGGTTCGGATAAACTGAAAATATAGATTAGGGATTAGGGATTAGAGATTAGAGAAAATTTTTATGAAGAGGTTATATATAGTACTTGTGGCGTTGTTCGCTAATGTTAAATTTTCAATTTTCAATTTTCAATTTTCAATTGGCGAAGCCAAAGCTTGCACCAATCTTATCGTAGGAAAAAAAGCCAGTAAAGACGGCAGCGTTATTGTGTCTTATAGTTGTGATGATTATGGTGCATACGGCTTTATGAATTTCCTGCCTGGCGGTAAACATAAGAAGGGCGAGATGCGTGCGCTTTATCATTACGAGAGTAACAATTATCTGGGAGAAATTCCCGAAGTAGAAGAAACCTATACTGTTGTGGGACTGATGAACGAACATCAGCTGACTATTCATGAGACTACATATGGTGGACGCGAGGAGTTGTGTGATACGATTACGGGTATGTTTGATTATGGAAGTTTGATGTACGTTACCCTGCAGCGAGCTAAAACAGCACGTGAGGCAATTTCTGTCATGACCAAGTTGGTGGAAGACTATGGCTATGGCAGCGAAGGTGAGAGTTTCTCTATTGCCGATCCTAACGAGGTTTGGATTCTGGAGATGATAGGAAAAGGACCAGGTCGTAAAGGTGCAGTATGGGTAGCTGTGCGCATTCCCGATGATTGCATCAGTGGCCATGCCAACCAAAGCCGAATTCATCAGTTCCCTCTCAAGGATAAGCAAAACTGCCTTTATAGCAAGGATGTAATTTCTTTTGCCCGCGAAAAGGGATTTTTCTATGGAAAGGATGTTGATTTCTCCTTTGCCGATGCGTATGCACCTGCTGATTTTGGAGCTTTACGTTTCTGCGAGGCACGTATCTGGAGTTATTTCAACCGTTGGGCTGCAGAAGACATGAAGCCATATCTTCCTTATGCTATGGGTGATCCCAAAGCTGCTGTCATGCCCCTCTATGTAAAGCCAAAATCGCCCCTTAGTGTGCAAGATGTTAAGGATATGATGCGTGATCACTATGAAGGTACGCCTATGGCTGTTCAGAACGATTTAGGCATGGGACCATGGGAAATGCCTTATCGCCCTACACCGCTACGTTTCAAGGTGGATGGAAAGGATTATTTCAACGAACGTCCTATCAGTACTCAACAGACTGCTAACGTATATGTCTCACAGATGCGTTCTTGGTTGCCCGACTATATAGGAGGTGTGGTATGGTGGGGTAACGATGATGCCAATATGGTGCCCTTCACTCCTGTTTATTGTGGTGCGGAAAGTGTTCCCGAATGCTATGCTCTCCGTACGGCAGATACGTTCCACTTCTCAACACGTTCGGCCTACTGGGTACAGAATTGGGTTAGCAATATGACTTATTTACGCTACTCTGTTATCTTTCCCGAGGTACAAACTGTTCGTGATCGTTTGGAGAACGATTATAATTCCTTGCAGGCGGAAACAGAGAAAAAAGCTGCAGCAATGTCTGAGGCAGAAGCTCGTAAGTTCCTTACGGCCTATTCGCACCGCACTGCTCAAGCTATGATGGACGAATGGAACCAGTTGGCCCAGACTATTATTGTCAAGTATAACGATATGGCCATAAAACAGCAGGACGCCAATGGCCGGTACTTAAAGACCCCAGGCGGAAACCAGCGTCCTGTAAAGCGTCCTGGATATCCCGAAACTTACAAACAAAAGATTGTCAGGGAAACTGGTGATAGGTATTTGATGAAGTAATAATAAACAAATATAGAATAGATAAGGGCATAGCGGGCAAGGGTCTCGCCACTAAGTGTATGGCGATTGATGGCTTGCAACACACGTAAAGCACTGTCAGGTTACTCCTACATCAGCATTTTAGCCAGAGCGGAAGGGGTTTGTCGGTTTTGCTTTTCAACTTAATTGCGGAAGAAGCACTGTAAACTTTAGACCTATTTACAAAATACCGATTATCTGCCTTAAGTTGCTGACTTGATAGTCGGCTACCCCTTTGGGAGGTGTCCATGTTTCTGGAGAGTGATTGAAAAAGATAGTCCGAAGACCGGCTTCGTGAGCCCCTGTTATATCTGTAGTGAAGTTGTCGCCCACCATGATTGTTTCTTCCGGTTTTGCTCCTGTCTGTTGGAATGCATATTGGAAGAATTGGGGACTAGGCTTGTTGGCTCCAGCATCCTCAGAAAGGATAATATACTGGAAGTATGGTAAACAATTGCTAGCACGCAGTTTGCTATATTGCACCTCATGAAAACCATTGCTACAGATGCATAGGATATAACCACGTTCCTTCAGATAATCCAATAGTTGATGCGCTCCTTCTATCACACCGGGCTTAATGGCACAACGTGAGAGAAAGTAATCGCTTAACTGAAGACAGAAATCAACGGTTGGGTCGAGGCCATTTCCCTTTGAAAGTGGGCGCCGGAAACGTTCAACAATCAGATAATCACGGGTAATCTCTCCCTTTGCGTACTGCTCCCATAGTTGTAAATTGGTTTGCCAATATGGAACAGAAAAGGCTTCTTCCGTTGGAAAAAATTGTTCAAGATGGAAATGCTGAAATAGTTCAGTGAGTGAAAGGCAGGCATTTCCATACGTGTCGTAGAGAGTGTCATCGAAATCCAGAAAGACGTGTTTTATGTTTTTTTCCATAGCTATAACTTGCCTAAAATACGATCCATTACCCAGTTTACTCCTGTGGCGCTGATGCTATCGGCTGTGCAGATATCTCCTTTCTGCAGATGTTCCACGATGTTTCTTATGAGAGGCAGCTGAACATGCTCAGGGTTGGCAATTGCAATCTCCTGTCTCCCTTCTTCGGTATGAAGAGCTATGGGTTCGTATGTAAAAACAGAGAAGCATATTTGGCCTTTGTCTCCTATCAGTTCTATACGATCGGTACGTGCACTTTCGTGAGAGACGAAGCACCATGAACCGCTACCTGTCAGGCCATCGGCAAACTGGAAAGCTGCACTTACGCTGTCTTCTGTTTCATATAATCCGCCACGATTGGTACTGAAACCATTGGCGTGCACAATAGGACCGAAAAGTTCCTGCAAGAGATCAATCTGGTGCGGTGCAAGGTCGTAAAAATAACCACCGCCAGCAATATCACGCTGAACACGCCAAGGAAGTGAGGTTGCATTGTAATCGAGGTCTCTGGGC
>Ga0256407_10014032_pt1 | contig 10625 bp, 8 predicted proteins | sample RumenRJG_04DNA_FD_193489 | JGI IMG/M metagenome (GOLD analysis project Ga0256407, IMG submission 193489) | Bovine rumen microbial communities from Lethbridge, Alberta, Canada - RJG_04 | ecosystem: Host-associated > Mammals > Digestive system > Stomach > Rumen | place: Canada: Alberta | collected... | reverse complement strand
AAGCCATCTGAATATCTGTATGAGACTGCAAAGAAGAACATTGATGGTGAAATCTCTGTGGATGAAGCAGGGGATTTGATCAATAGTTACTATGAGAGCAAAGATGGTCGTTCTGAGGTGGAAACACGAACAGAAGAAGCGGATAAGGTGTCTGCGAGAATTGCAAAAATCTTATCAGAGAAGGCGTTTACTTTTTCGCCGACGCAGTATTTGTCTATTCATCGTACATTGTTTTTAGGAATCTTTTCTCATGCCGGAAAGATAAGAGATTATAACTTTACGAAAAAGGAATGGGTTCTTGAAGGTGATACCGTTTCTTATGGTGGAGCATCTGAATTGCGGGAAACATTGGATTATGATTTTTCTCAGGAAAGAGAGTTCCGTTATAACGGATTAACGATGGATGAAGTGATTCATCATTTAGCAGTCTTTATTTCCAGATTATGGCAAATTCATGTATTCGAAGAAGGAAATACAAGAACGACGGCGGTATTCTTAATCAAATACCTACGTATGCTAGGATTTGAAGTCGAGAACGATTTGTTTGCAGAAAACTCTTGGTATTTTAGAAATGCCTTGGTTAGAGCTAATTATAACAACATTAAAAAGGGCGTCTATGAGACCACTGAGTTTCTAGAAAAGTTCTTAAGAAATCTTCTTTTGGATGAGAAGCATGAGCTTCATAACAGGGAAATGCATGTAAGTGGTAAAATTTTATTGGGTCACGATGAATCGATAAATGACCCAATAAATGACCCAATAAAATTGGATGATCGTGAACATCAAATTATTGAGTTGTTAAGAGAAAAGTCTGATTTGACACGCAAAGAAATGGCGGCTCGTTTAGAATGCTCGGATTCAACAGTTAAGCGTTGCTTACAGTCAATGGTTGAAAAGGGTGTTATCAAACGAATTGGGTCAAATAAGAAGGGTAAATGGATTATATTGGAGGGAAAATAATGCCATTTTTTAATATAGTAGCAGCTTCAAATGAAAATACAGTTGTTACAGAGTACGAACCGGTAAAGTCTCGTTCAGATAGCTATCAGAGTGAGGCTGAATTAGAAAAAGAGTTTATCCGTCTGTTGACTGAGCAGGGGTATACCTATTTACAAATACACAAAGAAGAGGATCTGATTCGCAATCTGCGCTCTTGCATGGAGGAACTGAATAACTATAAGTTCTCCGACGATGAGTGGAGCAGATTCTTTTCTGATGCTTTGGCAAATCCGAATGAGCATATTGTTGAGAAAACAAGGAAGATTCAGGAAGATAATGTTCAGGTTTTGAAACGTGATGATGGTTCATCAAAGAACATTACTATCATCGATAGAAAGAATATTCATAACAATAAGCTTCAGGTAATCAATCAGTATGTAATTGGAACAGAAGAGGGGGCAAGGCATGATAATCGTTATGATGTGACCGTTTTGGTGAATGGGCTTCCTCTTGTTCATATTGAGTTAAAGCGTCGTGGTGTAGCAATCCGTGAAGCTTTTAACCAGATCAATCGTTATCAGAGAGATTCCTTTTGGGCAGGCTGTGGCTTGTTTGAATATGTCCAGATATTTGTTATCAGTAACGGAACAAATACAAAGTATTATTCTAACAGTACACGCTTTAATGCAATTAAGGATGCAAGTTCCGGGAAAACAAAGAAGGAAAAGACAAGCAACAGTTTTGAATTTACATCATTCTGGGCGGACTCTAATAATAGAGTGATTCCGGATTTGATTGATTTTACAAAGACCTTTTTTGCAAAGCATACGATTTTAAATATTCTAACGAAGTATTGTATCTTCACAGCTGAGGATACACTTCTTGTGATGCGACCATATCAGATTACGGCGACGGAAAGAATCTTAAATCGTATTGAGATTGCCAATAACTATAAAAAATATGGAGATATTGCCGGTGGTGGATACATTTGGCATACAACAGGCTCCGGTAAGACTCTTACATCGTTCAAATCTGCAAGATTAGCTTCTCAGTTGCCTTATATTGATAAGGTTTTATTTGTCGTTGATCGTAAAGATTTGGATTATCAGACTATGAAGGAGTACGACAGATTTGAAAAGGGAGCTGCTAACTCTAATAGTAATACGACAATTCTAAAACGACAGTTAGAGGATTCGAATGCACATATTATTATTACGACCATTCAGAAGCTTTCTACATTCATTAAAAAATATCCGGGGCATGAAGTTTTTGGAAAGCATGTTGTTATTATCTTTGATGAGTGTCATAGATCACAGTTCGGAGATATGCATGCGGACATTGTAAAGAATTTTAAAAAGTATCATATCTTTGGATTCACAGGTACTCCGATTTTTGCAGTGAATTCCGGCTCCAGAAGTAATGCTAAGTATTTTACAACGGCACAGACTTTTGGCGATCAGTTGCATACATATACGATTGTCGATGCCATTAATGACAAGAATGTACTTCCGTTCCGTGTGGATTATATTAAGACTATGGATATGGAAGAAGATATTACGGATGAGATGGTATGGGATATTAATCGCGAAAAAACATATCAGGCACCGGAACGTATTAAGCTGGTTACAAAGTATATCTTAGATCACTTTGATCAAAAGACATATCGTGGCAATAAATCATATTACTACAATGCTTTGATGAATATCGGCGAGGTTGCATCAGCTGCGAACGGAAAGGTAGAGGAAGAAAAGCGTAAGCAAAGATTATCAGGCTTTAATTCAATCTTAGCTGTTGCATCTGTGGATATGGCAAAACTGTATTATCAGGAATTTAAGAAGCAGATGGAGGCTGATCCTACAAAGAAACTTCGAATTGCTACCATTTACAGTTATGGCGCAAACGAGGAAGAAACGGATGGAATCTTAGATGAGGAAAATCCGGAAGATACATCAGCACTGGACAAGAGCTCTCGTGACTTCTTGGATGATGCTATAAAAGATTATAACGAGATGTTTAAAACAAATTATAGTACCGATGGTGACAGATTTCAGAATTACTATAAAGATGTCTCGCTTCGAATGAAGAATAAGGAACTGGATTTGCTGATTGTTGTAAATATGTTCCTTACCGGTTTTGATGCAACAACATTAAATACGCTTTGGGTGGATAAGAACTTGAAGATGCATGGATTGATTCAGGCTTTTTCGCGTACAAATCGTATTCTTAACAGCATTAAGACTTTTGGAAATATCGCATGTTTCAGAAATCTTCAAAAACGTGTTGATAGTGCAATATCGCTGTTCGGCGATAAGAATGCCGGTGGAATTGTTTTATTGCAGAGTTTTAACGATTACTATTATGGTTATGAGTCTGTAGATGGAACTCCAATGCCGGGATATGTGGATATGATAGAGGAGTTGATGGAAAAATTTCCGTTAACAGATCCACGCATAGAAGGCGAACAGAATCAGAAAGAGTTTATAGCATTGTTTGGTGCTTTGCTTCGTATGCGAAATCTTTTGGTATCGTTTGATGAATTCGAAGGTAAAGAAAAAATCTCGGAGCGTGATTTGCAGGACTATCTTGGAAGATACCAGGATTTGCGTGATGAATGGAAACGTAAGAGAGAGAATGGTGAAAGCACCGATATTATTGATGATATTGTCTTTGAAATTGAGTTGATTAAGCAGATTGAAATCAATATCGATTATATTTTGATGCTTGTAAAGAAGTACCATGATAGTCACGGAGAAGATAAAGAAGTTCTGATTACTATCCGTAAGGCAATTGATGCAAGTCCTGAACTTCGAAGCAAGAAGCAACTTATTGAAAACTTTATTATGGGTATCAATGAGGTTGATGATGTTCTTGTTGAATGGCAGGATTATGTTGTTCAGCAAAGGGAACATGATTTGGAAGTTCTTATCGAGAGTGAAAGACTAAAGCCGGATGAAACCAGAAAGTTCATTGAGAATGCATTCCGAGATGGTGAGATTAAAACGACAGGAACGGATATTGACAAACTACTTCCACCGGTATCTCGATTTGGTGGCGGAAATAGAGCTGAGATGAAGAAAGGTGTCATCGACAGGCTGATGGCTTATTTCGAGCGGTTCTATGGAATGACAAATGCGAAGTTTAATAAGGAAGAATCTAATGATGTGAGGTAGTGACTGATGAAAAAAAGTGATTTAGAAAAACTTCTTTTTGAGTTGGCAAAGAGTACTTGTAATTATAGGGATATAGAAACACAAAAGTGCATTAATAATATATTATCGAGTGACATAAATAAAAAATATAAGGAATTAATAAAAGAATCTTTTGAAGTGGATAGGAAACCGATACAAATTGTGACAGATTTTGATAAGAGGACTCAAAGTGAAATTGAAGTGATTCCTTTTAAGGTGGCTTGTGGAAATGAAGTTCCTATTTTTACAATAAAAGATATGCGTGATTTAATACAATTTGTAGGATACTGTAAGTACACAAATGCGTCATCTTATAATGTGTACATGCGCGGGCAAACGAATCTTTATGGAGGAAAAATGATTCCTACATTGTATAGAGGTCAAAATAATTTGCGGAGTACACTGTATGGATTTAGAAAAAGATTAAACATATCGGTTAAGGAGTTAAAGATTCTAAAAAACTATGATAAGCGTATAGTTGAGCCGATGATTCAGCACTATGGTATAAAAACAACAAATATCGATTTGGTTGATAATGTGTGGGTTGCGTTATGGTTCGGGTTGCATACGGCGCGTTCTGTGATATCAGGAGGAAGGGAGAATGTGTATTATTCAAAAAGCAATGAGAAATATGCGTATCTGATTATGATGGCAACTGACGCTGTTCATGAACAGTCAAGAGGTATTTGTGAAGGAGAACACACTCGTTTAGTTGACTTGAGAAAAGCAGTTCCATCATATTTTGTTAGGACGCATGCACAACATGCCTTGATGCTTAAAAAGAAAGAAATGGATATAGATAATGTAACAGAAGCGGATGTTGATTATAGTGATTTGATAGTTGGCATAGCTAGAATACCTGTTTCGTTAGGATTAGAATGGATTGGTGATAACAAATTATTATCCGTTGGAAATCTATTCCCGTCTGCTTATTTTGACTATGGATATCGAAAAATGATAGATCAGTATCCATTACATGATAAATCATGTTCAATAAATTGGGGAACAATCCAGATTATTAATGACTAAAAATAAATTGATGTACAAATGACTTTTGGTCCAGTGGACCAAAAGTCATTTGTACATCAGAGAATTGTTTTTACGGCTGTTCTGTGATATAAATAATACCAGTAGAGGACATAGTATTATAAATTGAAAACATTGTTTTCGTATGTTTATTCTGATTTATGAAAGTGAGTCATTGTAAACATGATAAAACAAAGAATTAAATTTATTTTACTTTGCCTAACATAGGCGATACGTTTAAAGGAGCGTATTGTTATTTGTGTTAGGTATTTTTATGCCCTCCGCTAATATTATAATTTCAGGAGGAATAAAAATGACAATTGAAGAAATGAAGGTAGTTGAGGAAAAGATTGGCTACAAATTTAAAGAGGATAGCCTTCTTCAGCAGGCATTTGTGCGTAAGTCATACGGAGTTGAACATGATTGTGCACACAATGAAGTATTAGAATTTATAGGCGATAAAGTATTGGATCTTGTTGTTATTCAGCTTCTTGTGGAAGAGCATTGCAGCATGACAATGGGATGGAATTATCATTGGAAAAAGATGTGGCAATCACCAATGCTTACTAATGAACCTAATGTGCTTCATTCAAACAAGACGGAGGGTGAGTTAACTGAGATTAAGAAAGCTTTGGTACAACGTAAGAATTTGGCTCGCCGTATAGATGAGTTGGAGTTAATTGGCTTTATTACTATGAATCAAAGCGATTATGATAACCATGTTTATGAAAATGCGTCAGTAAAGGAAGATTTATTTGAGGCTATTCTTGGTGCCGTTGCAATTGATTGTAACTGGGATATGAAAGAATTGAAGCGAGTTGTAGATCAGATGCTACAACCAAATCTGAGCGAAGAAGACGCTAATTATATTAGCGAGCTTCAGGAGTGGTCACAAAAGAAGTATGGTGTTTTGCCAGATTATAGCGTCAAGACATATAATACGGCATATTGGTACATGCCCTATATTTATGATAGCAGCAGGACACGCCAAATAGGTGCAGATCCTGGGTACATCGCCTATTTAAATTTGAAAGGTGTACCAAGAACTATATTAGGGTTTGGAAATACGCAGAGTGAGGCTCGACAGGATGCAGCTCGATACGCATTAAAGGTTCTGGAAGATATGGATTTGCTGATTAATATGAGCGATGAGATTGAGAATCCGAGTCGAGAGTTAGCTATTAATCAGCTTGAGATACTTTCGCGCAGAGGATATTTTGATATTCCGGAATATAGCTTTGAAGAAAACTATGATGAGGATGGTAATCCAATATGGCACTGTACGGTCTTTATTCCGGGAACTGAGATTGAGTTCTCGGCGGATTCTTCGTCAAAGAAAGATTCCAAGAAGGACGCGGCATATGAAATGCTAATGTGTTTCTTAGAGGATTAAGTATCTGGAAGGAGATGTATAAAATGGATAGATTCGATTTTACTGATGGAGATTTCCTTCATAATATGGGTGGTGGTATGATGATGGATTCTGAAGGACATATGATGCAGGACATGGGAGGCGGAATGGTAATGGATATGGAATCCGGGGAGATGCATATTACAGACAGTGGTTCTCGCTCGGTGTTCGACGATAACGAGGATGATTTGTAGTAACTTGTGCTCCACTGGAGCACAAGTTGAATAGAGGTTATTTAAAGATGACTTTTGGTCCATTGGACCAGAAGTCATTTTTGTTTTGCAGAACTTGTGGTCAATCTGACCACAAGTGGAGATGATAAGATTTTTCAAAGTAGCTTTTGCTCCAATGGAGTAAAAGTGCATGAGGATACGCAGTACGATTTTGTTTCCAGACGAAGTCGGAGCGGGCGACATGGGAGCACGGAAATTTGCGTAAAGGAAAGTATGCACCTTTATGCGTATCCTGTTATATTTTTTGTTTTTGCCGGTAAAGATGCTTGCGGAATAGTCGTAAAACGCAGAGGATATGCAGAAGCCTTTATTTATAAGGCTTTCGGAGCCCAACTATGTTGTAAAAGGGTATATTATTCCGACTTATCCGAAAATGCATAATTTGCCCGTGCCAACAGTTGGTCCGGATATGCCGTAATTCGCGTTAGCATCCTGCAAAGGTTGATTTTACGCGGTTTGTGGCAGATAGAGGACAAAGGGGTTGACCTCATGTGGTCAGGAGGGTTAGCCACGTGTTAAAGGTTGGTACGAATGCCTTAACCTTGGGTTAGTCCGTACCGCAGACTATTTGCGACGTCTTTGTGAAATGGCTTAAAATCAAGGGCTTTTAAGGTTCAATAGATGACTCATTTGTAGAGTAGTTATTCAGAAATGAATAGCTGCTCTTTTTTATACAAATTTTTAGTAATCAGTACCAACTCGTTCCAAATAGTAGATGAAGGAAGAAAAATTTCTCGAAATTTTTAGTAATCAGTTTTTACTCATCCCAGATATAAGGTGAAAGAAAAATTTTGGAGTTATTTAGTAATGAGCCGATTTTCAACCCAAATGATATATAGAGGCAGAAAAAAATTGCGGAAATTTTAGTAATGAGCTTAAAACCACCCCATATGTATAGTGAGGGGAAAAATAAGCCGGATTTTTGGATGTTTTTTTTCGGCATTTAGTAATCAGTCATTTTTGAACCTAAATGCGTTGTGAGAGGAAAAAAGCTTTTTTTCTGACCAGAGGCAGACGTGCCTTACAAAACTATAAACAAATGATACCAATTCGTTTGACTGCAGCAAGGGTGATTGGGGAAAGGATAACAATGAGTGTAGAAGAAACATTAAAGCATATCGGTACCTATTGGGATATCTACCGGTATTTGGGGCGTGAGGAGCGTTCCTTTGACGACATTAAGAAATACTTGATGAAAGAGTGTGACAAACCGGAATCCACAGCGAGAGCAAATATCAGTGGGTTTAAAACTGCGAGAGATACCATTATCAAGATTTCACAGGATGGTAAGTCTGTAAGCGTGGATCCCCAGAAGTGGAATGCCCTCTTTTGGACGATGGATGAGCGAATGCATTTCACGGATTATGATGACCGCGCGAAAGAACTTAAGGAAGTCTTTGATGCATATTATGAAGGCGTTGAAGAAAATGCTGATTTATCGCAAGAGCTTAGGGAACTTGAAGAGGAATTATCGAAAGAACAAAGGAAGCGTCAGGTTGATGTCGAAGAATGGAAATCGAGGAATGAGGCTTTACAGGACAAAATCAAAGACTTCGAATTAAAGAATTGTTACCAGCAGATCTATTACATGGATCGACTTTTAAATCCGCCAAAGGTAGAGGTTCAGGAAGCATTTACTCCAAATCGCTATGAGTATGAATGTGATGTATATGAGTATCTTCGTATGAATCATTATCCGGAGGATGCAAAGGATGTCGTGTTGAAAAATTGTTATAAGAAATATGCGACTCTCCATGAGGAGGAAATCGCAGAGATGAAAAAGCATTATGAGGATTACAAGTCTAAGAAATATGGGCCTCTTGGCAAAGTCATTATGTTTATCGTCTGCATGTATCGACGTTTCATCGGTAAGCGATATGAATGGGCGATTCGACATTTCCTGATTAACGATATCCGTCGAGAATTCGCCAGAGAGATGTTAGATGGAAAATGGTTTATTGCTTCGAAGAATGGTAAGTATTACACGCGTTATCAGATTGTTCCACAGAAGCAGTTACAGGAGCTTTATACAGAGGTTGAGCGTATTAGAAAGGTCTATGAATCAACTTGTGGTCCATTGGACCATAAGCTTGAAAATGAGCCTACAGGAAAGGGGGCGTTGTAAATGGAAAATCGATATTTGCGCAAAGATGATAAGTTGAACAATTTCATACCAATTCCGCTTTCCTTGTTGGATTCAAAACTCAGCAGTACAACATTGCTTGTATATGGCTGTCTACTTGGCCGTGGTATTTTATCCCAGAGAAATGGATGGTATGACCAGAATGGTGCCATATACGTCCGATATACGGCACCACAGCTTGCCAAAGATCTGGGCAAAGGAAAATCCACAGTGAAGGCTTCTTTGAAGGAATTAGAGTTGGCAGGACTGATTGAGAGAAGACGGATGGGGCTTACTATGACAAATATTTATATTAAGGTTCCTTGGATATATGAAAGCGGTCAGTTTTCTGACAACATAGGACAGAAATCTGACCTACTTAAGCCGGAAAATAAGACTTACAGAGGTCAGAATTCAAGCCCAGCTGAGGTCAGAAAACCGGCCCCTAGTAAATATAAAAGAGTAAATAAAGAAACATATCATAAAGAATATATCGTGAGAGAGGGGGAGAGCTTTTGATGAAGAATCAGGATTTAGAAAATGAAACTTATGTTGGCGAAGATGGATTGCTTTATTGCGCTAAGTGCCACACACCTTGCGAAAAGGTTCTCCCACATCCTTTGGAGAAGGGGAAGCTCTGGAGAGTTCATGTGATGTGCCAATGCCAGCGTGAGGCCTATGAAAAGGAACAGGCCGAACGTGCTAAGCGTGAATTTGAAGAGATGGTCTCTCGTAACCGTATGGTTTGTTTTCACGAGAAGCAGATGCATGCTATGACCTTCGAAGCAGATGATGGTAGTGTACTTGCTATGGCAAAAGCCAGAGCTATGTTAGTCATTGGGATGAAGTGAGGAAAAAGAACGTCGGCTTATTATTCTATGGTGACGTTGGTACCGGTAAGACTTATATTGCAGCTGCGATTGCAAATGCGCTTTTAAACCAGGGTAAAAAAGTTCTGATGCGAGATTTTACGGAGATAAGTAATATTTCAGCCTTTGATTCAGATGAATACGTTCGCTCTTTATCTGCTTATGATTTATTGGTTTTAGATGATTTGGGAGCGGAGCGCACTACGGAGTTTGCCATGCAGAATGTATTTAACGTGGTGAACCGCAGGATGGAATCTGGAAAGCCTTTGATTGTCACTACAAATAAGTCTATGGATGATTTGAAGAATCCAAAGGAGCATACAGACAAACGTATCTATGATCGTATCCTTGCAATGTGTATACCGGTCTTTGTTGGCGGTAACAGTAAGCGAGAGAAGATAGCATCAGATCATTATCAGGATTTGAAAGAAATATTTGGAAAGGAGGAGCCTTCGAATGGAGATGATTAATATTGAAGATTACAAAGATTCTACGCTGGCAAAGCTGGAGGAGCAGAAGAAACAGACTGTACCGATTGAATCAAAGGTTGCTCTTACCATAAAGGAAGCAGCTGAGTATTCCAATATCGGGATCAATAAGCTTGAAAGCCTCCTCCGCATGCCGAGATGCCCGTTTGTTTTGTATGTGGGTAAGAAGAAGCTGGTAAAGCGTAAGGAGTTTGAAAGATTCATTTCAGAAAATATTGAAATCTAAAGAATGCTTGATATTAGCGGATTTCGGGCATGTCAAAAATGAAACTACATTGTAAAGAGCCTCTGATTAGTGTATAATACATTAGTTGATTTAGGGGCTTCTTTAGCTTAGAAAGGAGCCTTT
>Ga0256407_10014031_pt1 | contig 10626 bp, 10 predicted proteins | sample RumenRJG_04DNA_FD_193489 | JGI IMG/M metagenome (GOLD analysis project Ga0256407, IMG submission 193489) | Bovine rumen microbial communities from Lethbridge, Alberta, Canada - RJG_04 | ecosystem: Host-associated > Mammals > Digestive system > Stomach > Rumen | place: Canada: Alberta... | reverse complement strand
TAGAGAAGATAATAAACGAACAGCCGTCAATCCAAGTGTGGAACCGTATAATGGCGAAACTGTTTTTTCGGAAGAAGGACTAAATAACGATGAAGTCTGTCTCTCTATGTGTTCTTTGGGAAAATTGTTCAGTAATAATCTTGTCATACCAGACTACCAAAGAAACTATTGCTGGGAGGACAAACAGGTCAAAGCTCTTTGGAAAAGCTTGAAAGAGATCCCTCTTGAAGGAAATTACCATTTGGGGACTATCATCTTGCAAAAAGACCCAAACGGCAATTATGCAGTGATTGACGGTCAACAAAGATTGGTTACATTGACCCTTATAGTCCGTGAGTTACATTATCAGGGCAGTATGCCTTTGCTGAAACAGAAATTTCTGTCAGAAAACTCAAAAAAACATGTAGCAAACAGCAGATGGTTAATAAAGCACTTGGCATCGAGGTCGTATGATGAGACTTTATGCAGCAGAATCATTAATAAACTGATTTTTACTGTACTCATTTTGAAGGAAAGCCGTTTGGATTTGGCATACACGTTCTTTTCAAATGAGAACTCTAAGGGTGTACCCTTGTCAGACTATGACTTACTGAAGGCACACCATCTACGTTACATATTCATTGAAAAGCAGGCAGAGCATTTGGCAAGCAGATGGAATGATATGATTGAAAATGAATACCCATCTTTGGAGAAAACTCTTGCAACGCATTTGTTTAGGCTAAGAAAATGGATGCGGAAAAAGAACTTCAACCCAGATGAACGCTACTGTGTTAAAGAAGAATTTTCTTCTGCCCTCATCCTTCCAGAGATTCCTCCTTTTGGGGAGAAATTCGATTATTACGAAAAAATCCAAGGCGGTTCCCACTTCTTTGCATATACAGAACATTTTGTGAAAAGGTTTAAGCAGTTCTCCCAGACACACCAAGTCCAAGCTTTGCGAAACCATCTGAAATGGGAATCCCATTGGAAATACGCCGATATTATTGAAACCCTACTGTTTGGGTATTATCTTAAATTCGGTGAGCAGTATTTGACGGAGGCTTTATTCTGCATATCAGGGTATATAGCTCAACATAGATATGGAGCAACCCGTGCATTGGGTTATAAGATTAGAGAATATGCTAAAGACTCCGAAATTGTAATGATGATAGACCAGGCATCTTCACCTACTTTCTTCTTGGCAGAATGTGTTTCTTCTATCAAGAGAAATGGAAGGGACGTTGAAGAACAGGGTATAGCCATGAGATTTTATCAGCGTTTACAGGATATGTTCTCTGAACTATATAATGATTTTACTGACTTGACAATTATTGAAAAGTATAACAATGAATACCTATAGATATACTCCAGAAAAGATAGTAGAGGAAAAGTTGTATTTCTCTATTCCCCTCTATCAGCGTTTGTTCTCCTGGGGAGAAGAACAGGTCAAAGGCTTGCTTTTCGACCTAAAGAATCATTTTGACCCAGACTCAGGCTCAAACAATGATACTCCATATTATCTGGGAATGTTGTCTTGTATTAATAAGTTTGAAAATCACTATGATTTAATAGACGGACAACAAAGATTTACAGTGATGACCCTTTTGGCTATTGTCTTACGAAACTATTACGATGAATGGGATTGTTTCTTGGATGACGGCAAAAGATTAAGGTTCATCTCCAGAACGAAAGATAATGAGTACTTAACTGCCGTGATTCACCGTCAGGTTGAGTTTTTTGAGCCAAACAAGAAAATGAAGGAGGGTATAGAGCTAATATCAAAATTCATGGAATCTCAATTCTTTTCCAATGATAAGCAAGTAGATTTTGCCAAAAGAGTTTATGGAAGAATGTCATTTTATTTCTCAGAACTACCAGTATCATATGCTAATAATCCAGCTTCGTTGAATAAGTATTTTGAAGCAATGAATGCTGGAGGCAGAGGCTTGGAACAGCATGAGATATTGAAAGTTAGACTTATGCAAGGTGAAGAGCATAAAGAACATCTTACTCGGATATGGAATGCTGTGTGTGATATGAATCGTCCTGTGATTAAACGAGATGAGAAAGATCAGGAGGAGGAATACCGTTCCAAATATAAAAAAGCCATTGACTTATGCAGAAATAGTCGATTTAATGATGCATTTGACTTGTGTGAAAACTCATACGATTCAGAAGATAACAATGAAATAGGCGATATAGAAGCAGAACAACACGATTTCAAACAGTCATATACAGAAACGGGAGAACGGAGTTTTATCACTTTCTCAGATTTTCTAAAAATGATGATTGATATATATTTGAACTTGTCTGGCTCATATTCGTTCTACAGGAATGAATTATTGAAGATATATGATTCTCATTCTATTCCTGACAAACAAGACTTTTATAATCAGCTTCTTTTCTACCGATTACTGCTTGACTATTATATTGTTTATAAAGAAGGCGACGAAACAGCAAACAAGTATGATATCGTTTTCAAGGAAGGTTCATCAGCAGAGGCGTTGAAACAATACCAGTCAATGCTTTATGTTTCCCAAACTCCATTTTATAATTGGCTAAAACCTGTTTTAGAAAGATTGCATAATAATCCTGTGCGAAATACAGACGAACTATTATTGTGGGTTAAAGATATAGACAACTCTCTCCACACACTTCCAGAAGATGTTGATAAAATGACTTACGATAATGGCATTGACAGATACTGGTTCTGGAGGTTGGACTACTATTTGTGGGAACGGAAAGAGGATTATTTCGATTCAGAAGAAGATAGGCAAATCGTTGACGAATATGTATTTAGAGCTAACCGTTCCATTGAGCACCTTCACCCACAACATCAAGATAATAATGATGTGTGGGATGAAGACGATATTCATTCTTTTGGCAATCTTGCAATGATTTCGCAGAGCTTCAATTCTCAACAAAGCGATGACCCAGTTACGGTTAAATTTGCAAGGGTAAAGGATCAAGCAGACAATCATGCTTTGCAAAGTATCAAGATGTATCTGATGTATCTTTCCGCACAGAAATCTCCTTCTGGATGGAATACCGATGTGAAAAATAAACATCAAGAAAAAATGTACGAATTATTGAAAAACTCATACGAAACTGACTAATGCTCACCTATATCTCCAACACCGACCACTACCGCCGCGTCCTTTCCCATTGCCTCGACGTGAAGCGCACTCTTTGGATTGGGACTGCTGATATCAAAGACCTTTATGTGGATTCGGGCAAGGAGAAGAAACCGTTTCTGTGGTTGATTGCCCAACTTATCAGGCGGGGCGTGGAAGTGCGGCTTATTCACGCAAAGGAGCCGGGGCAAAACTTTCGCGAGGATTTTGATAAATATCCCGTGCTTTACGACCGTTTGGAAAGGGTGCTGTGTCCGCGTGTCCATTTCAAAATGTTTATTTTTGATTGTAAGGAAGTATATGTAGGCAGCGCAAATCTTACAGGGGCGGGCATCGGTATAAAAACCGACCATCGTAGAAATTTTGAAGCCGGTATTTTGACCGACGACCCCGAAATCGTTGAACAGGCAATGAACCAATTCGACGAAGTATGGATGGGCAAGCATTGCAAAACCTGCAAACGCAGAGATTTTTGCGCAGACCCGGTGGCTTGAAACAAAACTTGCCGATAATTTATATTCCTCCCTCAATCGTGATAATCCTCCTCACTCCACTGAAACTTCACCGTTTCGGGAACCATATATTTGCCGATTTTGTAGTCGATGTTGGCTTTGTGGGCTTGGCTGAGTTGGTAGCAACGGCGGATGCGGTACATCTTGCCGTCTTTGATAAAACGCGCTCCTGTCTGATGAAAACGGAAGGCAACATCACGAGCCACGCATTGCTTTCGCACATCGAGAATCCAATCATAATTGCAGGGACGAGCATCAACACCTGATTCGCCACTTACGGCAACTTCTTCAATTTCAGGCGTTAAATAAGGCGTAAGGTCAACGGCTGAAAGCATCGGAGCCACCATAATGCTCTTGTGTTTGATGGGCATCAAGAGAAAAATCGGCAGACGGTAATCAGCCATTTGTTGGTTTTCAACGGTGCAACCCACCATTACATTGTCGTAACCATCGCCCCAATCGCTTGGGATGCAATCCATAAAACGGTCGATGCGTTTGGTGAAGAAATAAAACCAAAGGTCGCTCCGTTGCTTAATCATCTGCCAACATTCGCCTCGCCAAGGGTCGGCATCTTTCAAGAGAAAATCTGACGTAAAACAAGTGAAAACAATCCGTCCGCTTGGAATTTTCCAACTTTTGTCGCGTTTGCGTTTGATTGGGAGGTTGAAATTGCCGGTTTTCCTACATTCTTGGCTCGAAATTTCGCTGCCGTACATTTCGTCTTGACGATAGACATAACAGTATTTGCATCCGGGGCTGATTTTTGTGCAACCGTGCCACGGATTCCAATCGGCGTATATTTCCCAATGCTCGGACATAGGATTAAATTAATGCGTTAAGGATCGTCTCTGGCGGCGTACCCATAAGCATTATGGCTGTAAGTTTTTTGCCCATATCCTTGATTGAATGTCCGCAATGAAAAAGATTGTCGTCGATAATTAGCCAACGGTCGTGCGATGGATTTGTCCAAATGTGCTCGTTAATTGGATTTGCACCAGCGGCAGAATTATGGGCATTGCGCAGCGTAGTATGCAGACTACCCGAATAAATGTCGGCTGTAACACCTTGCTGTCTAACATCAAGAATGTCAAATGTGGCGGCATCAATGTAGTTATCAATTATTACAACCCTTTTTTGAGCCGATTTAACCAACTTTTCTAATAGCACCCTTGCCTCAAAAAATTGTCCATTGAAAAAAACTTGTTCGATTGGCGGAAGATTAGTCTTTACGAAAAAATCTATTTTCTGTTGATGCTCGGCGAGAGTGGATTCTATGGAATTGAGACGGCGGTCGATCCGTTCTTCCATATACACAAGACGTTGATTAATGTTATAACCTTTCAGAAGGTAGTCTTTGAGTACTGCGGTAGCCCAACGACGAAACAGAGTTGCATTGCGCGAACTTACTCTGTATCCGACTGAAAGAATTGCATCCAAGTTGTAATGTGTTACATTGCGCCTAACTTTTCTTGCACCCTCAAAACGAACTACCGAGAAAATCTCGGTAGTTGAATTTTTGTCCAACTCGTGTTCCGAAAAGATGTTTTTAAGGTGAAGACCCACATTGTCTGTCGAGCAACCAAACAAATCTGCAATCTGTTGTTGCGATAGCCAAACTGTTTCATTCTCCAACTTCACCTCCAACGACAAACTGTCGTCAGGCTGATACAGCACAATCTCGCCGCTGTTTCCTATATTTTTGAGTGTCTGAGGCATATTCGTAAAGTTTTCGGCAAAGATATTGAAAAAAAAATTATCCAAAGTCATTTCTAAATCAAAAAAGTTCGTATCTTTGCATTTACGAAGTCCGCCGTTGGGCGGGCGAAAGTATATTTATAAACTAAGGCGTTTATTTACGCTTTGTTACTGACTCATTGAAACTTCGAACACTTCAATCTCACGTCAGAACATTGCAACGATAGATGCCCATTGTGTTATGTATATTACAACGGTATGCCATAGGTGTATCCGTATGTGTTTGCATAAGCGTGGGTCTTCGTTGCTCGTTCTGTGTGAGATGGGCAAGTTCGAAGGCCTCAATGAGTGGAACGAGCATAATAAGGTTCCACGCCTTTTTTATATAATTGTTAACGGTCTGTCGGAACCTCGGACAATAAAAATGGTTATGACACAGACTGTTAACATAGGTCAAATGATTCAGGACGAATTGAACAAAATAGACCATTCGGCGGCTTGGCTTGCCAAAAAACTTAATAACTCTCGAACCAACGGCCACAAAATCATCCACGAAAAAAAGTACAACGACGTGCTTTTTCTTATTGACGTGTCTATCATAACCGGACACAATTTTCTACAAGACTTAGCCGACATTACCACCGCAGAAATCAAAGATGCCAAAAAACGAGAGAAATAATGAATAGAATTTCGGGGCAAAGTGAATAGGATTTCGGGATAAGGGAAATTGGCGGTGAAGTTTTTTAGGGATAACTTTGCGATGTTCTAATTTAGTATTTTGTCTATCGGACTTCACAAAATACAAAAAGAAAGAACAAACATAAATAAGCAATATATCGAAGTCCACAAAAAGGTAAAAAATATGTTTGATTTAAAAAAACTTCACGAAAAGGAAGCGGAACTTAAATATGCTATAAATTCAAAACATTTTGACAGATCGCTATTCGATGACCAAACTGAAAATAATTATGACATTCTTGGTTGCGATTGTGATGGTACTTGTGCAGGAGGTTGCAAAGGTTCTTGTCAAAATGTTGAAGCGTTAAGTCATTGGTGGTAAAACCAATGACTTAATGGCCGTTTAACCAACCTTAATTAAAAAAACTTTGCAATAATGGAAGGGAAAACGAGAAACATTTATATCACCACAAATGTACAATGCAATTTAAGATGCGTATATTGCTATGAAAACAAAAATAGCAATAATGTTTTTGATATGGGCAAAGCACAAAACAGGTTAACAAAAGATTTATCCAATACATCAGACAAAGAAGTATTGATTAATCTTCATGGAGGTGAACCTTTTCTAGTTTTTAACAACATTAAAGAATTGTGCGAATGGACTTGGAAGCAAGCTTTTCCTACCAAGTATACTTTTTTCACCACAACTAACGGCACAAAGGTACATGGGGAAATCAAAGATTGGTTATATGAAAATAAACAGCGTTTTATTTGTGGACTAAGCCTTGATGGTACGAAATCGATGCATGATATTAATCGTTCGAACTCATTCGACCAAATTGATATTAGTTTTTTCCGACATACATGGCCTAATCAAGGTGTAAAAATGACAATTAGTCCGCTAACAATAGAAACAATGGCGGAGGGTATTGAATACATACACACCTTAGGATTTTCTATGTTTGATGCGAATTTGGCACATATGGTAAATTGGGATAAACCTGAGTACATCAAAACCTATTATCGTGAACTGATGAAATTATCAGTTTTTTACAAGGAACATCCCAAACTTAGGAAGTGTTCCATTTTTGAAAAAAAATTTTCAATATTATGCAAAAAAGATTCAATGACACGACGTTGGTGCGGTGCTGGTAATGAAATGGAGGTTTATGACATTAATGGAAAAAAATATCCATGTCACCTCTTCTTCGAAAATGTATGCGGCAGAGAGAAATCGCTCAAATGTAATTCAATAGAATTCTCGAACCCTGATGTATATATTCAGGGCGAATGTCGTAATTGTTCAATTTACCCAATATGTCCAACTTGTTATGGAGCTAACTATATTGAACGTGGACATATTGGTTCGCGCGACATCAATCTTTGTCGTATGGAAAAAATACGTACATTGGTCATTGCAAAGCATCAGTATGACGAGATAATTAATTCAAAAAATGACATAAACAATATGTCAGCAAATGAGTTAAATGAAAGACTTAATACATTGAAAGGTATTGAAAAAATTCTTCCTGATCTCAACAAATATAAACTAATGTTAGATAGATTGTTAAATTCAGATAAAAACAGATAGGAAATGGAAAATATTACAGAAACTTTTGAACAATTTGAAAAACTAATTTCTAAAACGCATGAGATTATCAAAAATTGTAACAACTCGAACTACGACAATATTTTCACTTCAATATCAGATACATTTTATCACGAGAATTTTCACAGCGACATACTATGTTATATATTAAAAAATGATGATGCAAAAAAAGAATTTGTAAAATGGATTAACCAAGCACTTAATCTTAAAATTAACTTCGATATATATAAAGGAGGAGAAGTTCGGCGAGAAGAAAAGCATCGTGATATAACATTATATTCAAAAAACAAAAAAAATGTTATAATTGTTGAAAGTAAATCTAATGGTGCAAATGACAGAGATAAACAAATTTTAGGATATATAGAAACATTGGAAAAATGTGAAACAAATAAAATAAATGTTGATGTAGTTTTGTATATAAACAAGTATTCATACAAAGAGCCAGAACACCATAATTGGAATGAACAATACAATAAATACAAGAACAAAATATTGATAGCCACACTATTGGATAAGAATAGTATAGCACAATTACTAGATAATATAATTAGTAATACTAATGACAAAAAAATAATTGGAATATCATTAGAATTAAAAGATTTATTTTCCCTTATCGTCAAAGGAAAAATGAGAGAAGAAATGTCAAAAATACGAGATATAATCAACGCAAGTCCAATAAGGAAGTATTTTTTAGAATTTTTAAAATATGAAGACAATTTTGCTTATTTATTTGAGAATGAATACTTCTCTGACATTTGTGCTTTCAAGGACGATTATAATTTGAAAGAAATAGATAGGTGGGATGATAAAGGAAGAAACGTTATCTATATTAACTTTATGAAAGATAATGTGCTTATTTCTATTGATATAGATTTTAAGAAAACTTTGTATTCAATATCAGTTATTCCATCAAGTCGTAAAGAGAAAAAAAATAAAGAAAATATTGATGTTTATAATAAAAAAGTAGAAAATTTGATAAAAAAATACAATATAGAGTACACCTCTCTTAGAAATATAACAAGTGAACGTCAAAGGTTTTGTTTAATAAAAAAACAAAGTGCATTTGAAAAGGAAGAGTTGTTATACAACCTAAAAAAGATTTTAGACACATTAGAATTGAAACTTAATAAAAAAGCATAAATAATATCAAAGTATCAATTAATGTAATGACGATTTTAAAATTATCATTTATAATGATTTTGTAAACGTGAAACACGGCATTGATTTATCACCGTTTAATTCGATCAAAATGAGCGGTGAAAGAGGTAGTATAATGCATCATAAGTTTTGTATTATTGATAATCAGATAGTTTTCACAGGGTGTTTTAATTGGACGAATAATGCAGAGAATAAAAACAATGAAAACATTCAGATTACTATTGATGACAACGCTTTGGCATCATAATACTCGGTTGAGTTTAATAGATTATGGAACTTATCAAATTGACGATAGTATTGAAACCCCTACAAATATTTCTTGGTAAAAATAGAACATCTGTTATGGATAATCATTTTTTTGAACTCACTAAAATAGTTGTAGAATAGTAAAAATGAATATCAAAAGTTCTATCCAATCAAAAATATTCCGCTATCGGCAAAAAATATTACCTTTGCTACGGATTTTTTAACAAATTCTTGCCGATAATTACAGTAACTACGGGATATAAAAGGTAGAGAAAATTACAAAAAAATATGTATATTTGTTGCCGTAATTAATCAGAATCAATATGGACATCGTTAAAATACAGCAATATAAATCAACCTTTGATGAAATTGCAAAGGAGATAAAAGACGACGAGGGCGAGGCTCTTGAAGTGTGGTACGCTCGTGAACTGCAACAAGTGTTGGGTTATAATCGATGGGAGAATTTTGTAGTGGCGATAGGTCGTGCTATGGAATCTTGTAAAACGTTGGGTGTCAATGTGGATGATCATTTTCGTGAGGTCACGAAAATGATAGCATTGGCGAAAGGAGCGCATCGTAAAGTGCAAGACTTTATGCTCACTCGTTATGCCTGTTATTTGATAGCCCAAAACGGAGACCCGAAGAAGGAAGAAGTGGCATTTGCGCAGAGTTATTTTGCGGTTCAAACAAGGAAGGCGGAACTTATTGAGGAGCGACTTAATGAGATAGCGCGTCTTGACACCCGTGAAAGGTTGCGTGCGTCAGAAAAGCAACTAAGCAAAAATATCTATCAACGTGGAGTTGATGACAAAGGGTTCGGTCGTATCCGTTCCAAAGGCGATTGTGCGCTGTTCGGAGGACTTACTACTGAACAAATGAAAAAACGGTTGGGTATCAAAAGCGGAGCATTAGCCGATTATCTGCCGACGTTGACAATTGCCGCCAAAAATCTTGCAACTGAAATGACCAACTATAATGTCGAGCAAAAAGATTTGCGAGGCGAAATGAGCATCACGGCAGAACACGTTCAAAACAATCGTAGTGTGCGTGGAATGTTAGGTCAACGAGGTATAAAACCCGAAGAACTTCCACCTGCGGAAGACATCAAGAAAGTTGAGCGTCGTGTCGCCAAAGATGAAAAAAATATGCAGAAAGATTCTCAGAAACTTCCAAAGAATGAAGGAAGATGAGGATATAGCCCTCAATCGTGATAATCCTCATCCTTCCACTGAAACTTAATGGTCTCTGGCACAAGGTATTTGCCGATTTTGTAGTCGATGTTGGCTTTGTGGGCTTGGCTTAGTTGGTAGCAACGGCGGATGCGGTACATCTTGCCGTCTTTGATAAAACGCGCTCCTGTCTGATGAAAACGGAAGGCAACATCGCGAGCCACGCATTGAGAGCGCACATCAAGAATCCAATCATAATTGCAGGGACGGGCATCCACGCCCGATTCGCCACTTACGGCAACTTCCTCAATTTCAGGCGTTAAGTATTGCGTAAGGTCAACGGCTGAAAGCATCGGAGCCACCATAATGCTCTTGTGTTTGATGGGCATAGAGAGAAAGATCGGCAGGCGGTAATCAGCCATTTGTTGGTTTTCAACGGTGCA
>Ga0256407_10014029_pt1 | contig 10627 bp, 9 predicted proteins | sample RumenRJG_04DNA_FD_193489 | JGI IMG/M metagenome (GOLD analysis project Ga0256407, IMG submission 193489) | Bovine rumen microbial communities from Lethbridge, Alberta, Canada - RJG_04 | ecosystem: Host-associated > Mammals > Digestive system > Stomach > Rumen | place: Canada: Alberta | collected... | reverse complement strand
AATCTCAACTCCCAAAATCATATCGTATCCCTTCAGAGAAGGGCAAAAATCAGGAGGAAATCATATATGAAGAAGAAACTGTTTGCTATCCTTTGCGCCACTGCTGTTACCTTCGGCCTGCTGACCGGATGCGGCGGCTCCCAGCCGGCTGCTACCCAGGCTGCTGCCCCGGCAGCAGCTGAGACCACTGCTGCTGCAGCGGCAGACAACAGCACCGGAAACACCGAAGGCATCCAGGCAAGCCCCGAGTTCTACGCTAAGGCGGACCTTGCTTCCCTGAGCGGCAAGAAGATCGGCGTCACCATCCAGTCCCTGCAGAACTCCTACTGGGCAGGCGTCATGACTGCTCTGCAGGAAGTCATTGAGAAGAACGGCGGCCAGCATCGACCTCGCGAAGCTGAACGACTCCGAGCTGGACCTCACTCAACACCTCCATGATGTACCGCCATGCGGACTTCGTCGACGCCATCCGCTTCGTGAAGGAAGGCAAGATCCAGCTGAAGCCTCTGCAGACCGCACACTTTGCCTTCCGGGACTACCAGAAGGCCTATGAATATATCGACAGCAACCGCGAAACAACGATGAAGGTCCTGATCGATGTCGACCCGGAAGCAGGTGAGTAATCCGGCCATTCCAGACCCGGTCACACTTCCCCGGCATCGGTTTTGAACCGCCCTCCCGCCGCGATTCCCCGCGGCTCTGGTATTGCAGAAGCAGCCTTCCTGTACATGCATATGTGCAGAAAGGCTGCTTCACTTTTTATTACCACAGTAAGACCGCTTCATTTTCATTATTTCGCAGGAAGGCGGCAGGCCGGTTTCATGCTGCCCGGCGATCTGTGATATAGTGGAAAAAAGCAGAAGCGGATAATCAAGGACTGCTCTGCTCCCGCTCAGGAACCGCCTGCAGGCAGAAAATCAGCAAAGAAGAAGGCATTCATATGAAAACGGTCAGAGTCGTCGCGGCAGTCATCAAAAACAGAGATCAGATCTACGCCACCCAGCGGGGTTACGGCGATTACAAGGACGGCTGGGAATTTCCCGGCGGAAAGATCGAACCCGGCGAGACCCCGGAGCAGGCCATTGTGCGGGAGATCCGGGAAGAACTGGACACGGAGATCGAATTATACCCTCTTTCAGAGGCCGGGGCCGCCATGGCTTCCGGCAGTACGGGGACTTCCGATTCCCCGCTGCTTCCTGCCGCCCCATCGGGTGCGCTCCTCGGCACTATCGAATATGACTATCCCGCCTTTCATCTTTCCATGGACTGCTTTCTCTGCAGAATCAAAAGCGGCCACCTGACCCTCAAGGAACATGAGGCAGCCAGGTGGCTCACGAAAGATACTCTTAATTCTGTTGACTGGCTTCCGGCTGACCGGGAGCTCATCGAAAAACTGAAGAAGATCCTTTGATCCGGTAATGCTTTAATCCCACCAGTACAGTCCGTAGATGCGGTCGATGTGGTCACCGGTGACATCGGTGTCATAGACGCCTGCCAGACCCGTGCCGTACCCCTGGCTCATCATGGAATCCGCCCACTGCACTGCATTGAACCCTTCCTTGTAACCGTCCAGCTGCTCCGGATGGACCAGCTGCGTTGCCGCGTCCAGAACCAGCTTCCGGCCTTCCTCCTCCGCAGGGCTGAGCACATACCCTTTCTCTGTCTTTTCGGCATTTCCCCCGTAGATCGTAAAGCCGTAATTGCCTTCCCATGCGCTCTCGCCGTCGTTATACTCGCTTTCCGGCGGCACACGCACAAACCAGCGGTTCAGTCCGGCATCGTAGAAGCGGTCCGCATCGACGCGGCTGATGTAGATGCCCGCGGTTCCGCCGGCTGCCGGCCCCACTTCTTTCCGGATGACCAGCTCCGGGATATGACGTCCCGCGCTGCTCTCAGCCATAGCGATCATGCAGTGTCCTGCGCTGTTCCAGGTCTCTGAGGTCCTGTCGCTGACGGTCTCGAACAGGGACGCAAGGTTTCCTTCCACGTTAAGAATATCCTGGTAGAATCCGGCGCTGTCCTCATACTCGCTGTACCAGACCCCCTGCAGGTTCTCCAGCGTCACGGTGTTATAGAGATACTGGCTCCAGAGATCCTCCGGCTCTTCCCGGTTCCAGTTGACGAGGCTCCCCCCGTCGTAGAAGGTGCTGCCTTCTACCCGGCGGATGTAGATCCCGCAGTACTGGATCCAATAGTTCCCCTCCGCGGGATCCTCGACATATTCCATCAGCGACACCTCCGGGCATACGCCCCGGTCCTTCCGGTCCTCGATATACAGCCCGCCGTCATTATTCCAGACCACGTAACGTTCGCCGTTTTTATAGCACTCTATCCTCCCGGTGTCGCCGTTGACGCTCAGGATATCTACCACATCCACCGTCCCGTTGTTCTCCTTGTAACGGTTGACCCAGCGGCCCTGAAGATTAGTCTGGGTCACACTGTCGTAGGGCGCCCGGGGCGCGCCGGGGATCTCCGGGACATACGGGCACAGATAGCGGTCCGGCATGGTCTGCGTCTGAAACGCGTTTTTGAACAGGTCGCGGTATTCGGAACTCCCGGTCTCATTTGCGGCCGGTGTTTCCAAAGTCAGGGCTCCCGCAAGCAGCAGGGCGAGGGCGGGCAGGACAAGGATCCTTTTGTTTCGTCTCTTCATGTTTTTCCTCCTGTATTCGGTGCTTCCGCGGATCTTCCGCGGAAAAGCCTCATGGAGATATAAACTCCGCAGTGATACATATCTGCAGTTATCTCACTGCCTGTCTATATTCTACAAAAACAGCCGCTGAAAATCACTACCTTGCATCAGCCAATTTCAGCAGGAGAAGCCTTCGTTCTGTCTGTCACGGCTGCCACACGAACAGGCCTTCCGCGGCGGCAAGTTTCCGTATCAGGTCCAGAAGCCGGTCCGTGGGATGATACACCGTCATGTATGTGTCATCGCAGTTTATGCCGATGAGCGTGTCCTCTGCCTCAAAATATATGTAGAGTGTCCAGATCCCGTCCTCGCTGCAGCATGCATCTGCCAGTTTTTCCGGAGCCGGGTTCCGGGTCCAGATATCCGGATCCGCACCGGAGTCCGGCAATTCTTCCTTCCTTTCCGGGTCCGGCCAGCGGGTCCATTCGTCGTCAAGGATCCACCCGGCGCTGACATCAAAGTAGCAGTTCAGCTTCAGCAGGATCTCCGCAAACTTTCTGTGCAGCACCGCAAGCTGCGGCGTCTTCAGGAAATAGTCGTCCACCGCGAAATACTGCCCCGGTGATCCCGCCGGCACCTGTTCCGGCAGAATATCCACGACCCAGTAAGGTTTTTCAATAAGCCCTTCCAGCTGATTCAAATCCATGATTCATCCTCCGCATTATAAATTATACATTTGATCAGTATTTTTGATCAATCCAGCCAAAACTTTCATGCTTCATTTTGTCGATTTTGCACATTTTGTAGTATATGCTTTAAGGGCAAGAACCACCAAATGTTCTAAATCAGAGAAAGGACATGAGTATGAAAAAATCTATCAGAAACATCATTACCGGATTCCTGGCAGCAGGAATGATCGTCGCCGGCAGCATCACCGCATTTGCCGCGCCGCAGTTCGAGAAGCTTCCGACGCTGGTCTACAGCGAGCTGGACAACCTCATGAAGCAGCAGGCTGCAAAGTATGTCCGCAAAGACAATGTCGTCCCGATGCTCTGGCAGGGCTTCCTGGAGATGCCCGTGGCTGAGGGCCGCACCGCAAAGCTCTATGTCCCGCAGAACACCCCGCAGGGTGCCATGTTCGTCGCAATGAACGTTCCGTCCGGAATGGATGCCGGAACCTTCATGGAGGTCAGCGGCTGGAAGGCCAAGGCTGACGAGGAAGGCATCTGCCTCTTCGTCCTTGAGCCGGCAGACGGCATCAACTGGGGTTCCGCAGCTGATGAAGCAGACTATGTGAAGGCAGCCATCGGCGCAGCCCGCGCCGGAAAGTGGCTCCAGCCCGGTCCGTCCATCTACCTGGTGGGCTACGGCGAGATCGGCTCCCTGATCCAGAAGTTCGCCATGGAAAATCCGCTGGCAGTCGCGGGCGCAGCCTTCTTTGACGCAAGCGAGATCGACGCAGCTTATCTTCAGTCCAACGGCGCTGTCTCCTTCGATACCGACAAGAAGAAATACGGCGTGACCAGAAAGGAAGTTCCGGTCCCGGTCTTCCTCGCAAACGCCGGCGCAGACGCAAACACCAAGGCAGTTGCCCGTTACTGGGCAGCAGCTGCCGCTGACAGGAACGCAGTTTCCCGCTTCGCTCCGGAAGGCGCCGCAGTCCTCGCAGGCGCAGTCAGAACCGAGACCAAAGCATATGACTATGCTTCTCCGGCAACCACCGCTGCGGCATGGGCATTCATGGATCAGTACTACCGCTACGGCGGCGGCGTTCTTTCCAACGCGATCTCCTGGAAGTTTGACTACAGCAAGGGCGGCGTTGAATTCAGGAGCTTCACGGATTCCAACGGCATCGACCGCCAGTACCTTGTCTACATCCCGCAGAAGTTCGCAGGCCAGAAGCTTCCGGTTGTCATCGCTTACCACGGCGCTTCCACTTCCATGCGCAACTTCTTCGAGAACACCCTCTGGTACAACATCGCGGACCGCGAAGGCATCATGCTGGTCTTCCCGGAGTCTTCCCTGATCCCGGTTCCCGGAACCCTGGGCGGCGGCGAGAAGAACCCGACTGCTTACCGCGCACTCTGGACCATCGAGGATCCGAGCCTGAAGCTTACGGACTATGTCTACGCAAAGGATCTGCTGGACAACATCGGCATGAACTATCCGAGCGCTGATACCGGCCGCTTCTACTGCACCGGCCACTCTATGGGCTGCATGATGACCCATTATCTCGGCAGCACCGATGTCTCCCACCGCTTCGCGGCAATGGGCGCGACCTCCGGCCCGCTGATGGCAAAGGAAGATACCGGTTCCCAGAAAGTCCCGATGCTGCACACCATGGCAGAGTATGACATGTGGAGCTATGACCTCAGCCTGGATTCCAGCATGGTCATCAGCGCAGCCAACATGTGGCTGACCCGCAACGGTCTTGCCACCGCGGAAAATGTTGACGCAGTCCGCAGGGCAGGCTACGCGGCGACCGCCACCAGCGGCCGCTGGAACTACTGCGACTGGAAGAACGCGCAGGGCATCCCGATGTACGAGTACATCTGGGTCACCGGCAAGGATCACGTCAACATGCCGGCAGAGAATGAGCTTCTCTGGAACACCTTCTTCAAGTTCTGGACTGTGGATATTCCCACCGGTGTCCGCTACTTCAAGGGCATTGCCGTCCAGTAATAAACAGAGAATCAAGTCAGGACAGGGCTCCCATTCCGGGAGCCCTGTTTTTTCCGCAAAATCAGATGCCTTTATTTCACCAGATCTTCGATCACCAGGTCGTAAAGTCCGGCGTTCTTTTTAATTGCGGCGGAATTGCCGGCGGTGGCCCAGACACCTTCTTCGATCATCTTCTGCACGCGGTCAGCGGAGGCAGTCACATCCGCAGGCGTCACCGTCTTCGCTTCACGCATCTTTGCAAGGGTCTCCTCCGCATAACTCTGCTTCCGGCCCCGGAGCCGGTAGAAGATCTCTGTCTGCGCCGCGGTCAGCGGAGAATCCGGATAAGCAAGCTCACTGTACTTATTCAGGATCGAGTCATTGACCTGCTCCTGGGTCAGTTCAAGATTCCGGATCCCCTCTGCCGCGCCCTGAAAATACTCATAGGTCGGCCGGATATCCGGCTCCCGGTAGCTGAACATATAAGCACAGGTGCGTCCAAGTCCGATGTCAAATCCATAGGCGCCCATCTCATAGCGGAAGGCCGGATACATTACGTTGCCGTACAGGATCGTCATAATGACCTGGTCTTTCCCGCTGTCCTCAAATCCCGTGTCTGCATTTGCCGCCGCAAAGCCGCTGTAGCTCACGGAATCCGGGACCGCCACCGCCAGCCGCTTCGGGAGTTCGATCTTCGAAAGTTCCCCGGAGTAATCCGCAGGCGTCCGGTCCGCATCGTCCAGCTTTTCCAGAAGCACCTTCGCCGCATCCCAGTCCTCCGCCAGTGTCTCCGAAGACCCCACCGCCGTATAGACTGCGCCGTTCCGGTTCAGCAGCTTGCCCAGAACCTTTTCAAGACGCTCTGTCAGGACAGCGATCTCCTCGTCACTCATCGCCGCGACCTTCTTCAGATAGGCCAGATAGTCGAAGCCGGAAGCATGATATTCATACATCCTGTCCGGATCCGCCGCAGCCTGGGCCGTCCACAGGATGATCTGTGCCGGATTCTGCGAATTTTTCTGGACAAATCCGGTCTCAGCGGCCGACGCAAGATACCTGATCCGGTCCGCGTCAGAAAAATCCGTGTGATACAGGATTTCTTCCTGCAGCGCCCAGGCGTCCCGGATCGTATCCTCCAGTTCCATGGAAAGGACTGACAGAACAGGCTGCGGATCCCCGGTTTCGTCATCGTACACGATCCCGGCGCCGATTCCATGCCGGTAAGCCGCGGTCGAGAACGCCGTCTCCAGCTCTTCCACAGTATAGTGCTCTGTTGCGAGGCTTCCCAGAAGCTCTCCGAGGAAGGAATAGTCCAGGATCTCATCGTACTCCAGAGAAGAAGCGTCCAGATAAAGCTCCGACTCGACATAAGGCGCCGTGTCGATCACGGAAACCAGCTTCCGTATGCCGTCCTCCTCCGTATCCGTCACTTCCGCAGTGTACACCTCTTCCGGGAGATCCCCGATCTCCACCGCCTTCAGCTTTTCCAGAAGCGGTCCGGCCTCTTCCGCGGAGATCTCGCTCCAGTCGCGGAACTCTTTCGTGCTCTCCACCATCTGCGCGACTTCATCGTCCGACATACCGGCTTTCATCGCGGCAAGCTTCGCCTCAAATTCCTCATCCAGAAGTTCCCTCTGTCCGGGACCGGGATCCACCTCCATCAGGACCGCCTGCTCAGGTGTCTTCAGATACTTCTCAAGAAGCTGATCCAGAGTTCCCTTGTCCGCCTCTTCACGGAGATTTTCAATCGCCCGGACACAGTCCAAATAGGTCAGCCGGTCTCCCCACTGGGACCAGAAAAGCGCGAATGCGCTGCAGACACCGATGCCGCCCGGCTGCTCCGCGGAAAGCACCGTTTCGATCTGCTGGTCGCGGACAAGACTGTCCACCAGGTCTTTGTTGAGTCCGTCTCTGCAGATCTCATCTATGGAATCCTTCAGGATCCGGCGGAACTTTTCCGCGTCGCCTTTCGCCGCGTCCCTCAGTTCGAAGCTCAGGACAGGCTGCCGTATCTCCTCCCGCAGGTTCACGGAAAAGACGGAACTCGGGAATTCATGCATCATTTTCTGCTTCAGGACACTGCTTTCTGCAGTCAGAAGAGTACCGACTACATCCATAAGCTGCAGATCATAGGCGCTGATGTCTCCGAGGGAGACTGCAAAGCTGACTACACTCCCGTTTTCCGCGGAAGCATCCTTCGTCACCGGATAAACGCAGGTCTCCGTCCGCTCTCCCTTCCACGGGACGTACTTCCGGTCTTCGATCGTGATTTCCTTTTTGTCATACTTTGACAGATAGTCCCGGTCCAGCTTCTCCAGGAAACGGGACAGATCCAGATCTCCGTAAAGAGTGATCAGCATGTTTGAGGGGTGATAGTGCTTTTCGTAGAACGCCCGCAGCTCGTCCATGGTGATCGTAAGGATGTCATCCCGGTAACCGCCGCTGTTGTAGCTCATGGTGCTTTCCGGATACAGGGCTTTTGCAGTCCTCACATTCACAAAACGGTCCAGCACAGCATTCGCCGCTTCCATCTCATTGAACACGGCACCCGTAACGGTAATATCGCCCTCCGGATCATCCAGCTCATATCGGAAGCTCTCCCGCTTCAGCGGGTGCTCATCCCGGAGCGCCAGCGGGTCCGTCAGCCCGTCCATGTAGTAGTCCATGATGGCGAGCAGCTGGTCCTCCGAAAGGGAAGACATGTTGTAGCCCGTCATCTGCTGATAAGTACCGGCATTCATGTAAGTTTTGTAAGTCTTCGCCGAGATCACATCGAACAGATCCGAATTCGGGTATTTCCCTGAACCGGAAAGGGTGATGTGCTCGAACACATGCGGGATCCCCTGGTCGCTCTCAGCCTCAGTCCGGTAAAAGACATTGACCGCCTTGTCCGGGGAGTCACACGCAATGTAAAGGACCTCCGCCCCGCTCTTCAGGTGATCCAGCGACACAAGCTGCGCGTTCTTCTGCGGGAACGGCGTGATATCTGTCACCCGGAAACCGTACAGCTCATCTCCCGCCGCAGGAAGCTTGATTTCTTCCCCGCCTGCCTCTGCCCCGGCCGGCACACTGTTTTCTGCTGCCGTGCCGGTCTCCGCTGCCGCAGCGGTTTCCGCTGCCGCACCGGTCTCCGCTGCCGCGGCCGATGCCGGCGCACCGCCGGATTCCGCTCCGCCCGTGGCCGGGCCTCCGCTGCAGGCCGTGACAGATGCTGCCATCGACGCCGCAATGAGCCAGATCACTGCTTTTCTGAGATTTTTGACCATGTCTTTTCTCCTCTGATTTCTGTCTCAATGACCTCCGGGTCATTGTCATCCACAGCATATTTTACCATAAACTTACGTAAAAACAGCGGATTGCAGAATGTCCCCCTGCTTTCCGGCGGCAGATGCGGCAGGAAGCGTCATTTCCTGGACAATTTCAGAACAATGTGAATTATTTAACAAAATCTGCTTTACATCCGCGGAAACATGAGTATACTAGGTGCTTGGGCAGCGAAACCATCAATAAAGAAGAAATCGCAGGTTAAGGAAAAATGATTAACGGTATTATGACTCAGAACAACATGAATCTCAGAAATGCACAGGCCGGAATGATAACAGGTGCGAAAGAAACCGCCTCCAGAGTCTGCGTCGCAACCTTTTCCACCACTTCCGACGCAAGTGCTTTCAAGAAGCTCTGCGAGATGTACTGGATCCCGGCGCGTCTCATGCCGGTTCCCGTCTCTCTGAACTCTGACTGCAGCACCTGTGTGGAGTTTGAACTGAACGGCTGCATCCCGTTCTCTCTGAGCAGGCTTCCGGAGAAGCCGGAACAGATCGCGGAAAAGATGGCAGACGGTACCTGGGTTCAGGAGTGGCATTCCAAAAACTGAGGCTGCAGGACGCTCTGCAGAAAAAACAATGCGGGAGGATTCTCCCGCTGAATATAAAACAGAATAATGACTTATACGCGAAACGCGGCCCGGCAGAAATGCCGCACCGCGTTTCGCATTTTTGTTCAACTCATCATTTCGTTTGTCTCACGTTTGTCTCATCGGAAGCATTTCCCGCTGATCCCATCGGGAACATTTCCCGCCGGGGAATCAGTATCTCTCAGGCAGCAGATCCGATGCGCCGGTGAATCCGCCGATCATCTGCATCTCGCCGTAGGTCTTGTCATTCAGCGGAATGCCCTCCGTGCGGATCCTGATATCGGACTCGACTTCCTTCTCGCCGTGGGTGAAGATGCGCTCCTCGCCCTCGGCCTTCGGAGACTCACGCAGCTCCTGAAGGTACTTGGAAAGGGAAGCCTCGATCTCCTTCTTGTCCCCGAACATCCCGTAATCGATGGCCATATAGAACTGGCAGATATTGGAGCGGTGCGGGGTCTTGTAAATATAGTTGGAGGTGGTGCCGCCGGAAAGGATCGCCGTGCAGATCTCGCAGATCAGGGAGAAACCGTAGCCCTTGTGGCCGGATGTCTCGGTGCCTGCGCCGCCCAGCGGAAGGATTCCGCCGCCGGTCTTGTTGATAATGTTGGCCAGAACGCGGGCCGATTCATTGCAGGGATGGCCCTTCTCGTCCAGCGCCCAGCCTTCCGGGATCGTGTTGCCCCGCTTCGCGTAGACCTCCAGCTTTCCTCTCGGAACCACCGTGGTCGCAGAGTCAAAGGAGAAGGGAATCGGGTCCGCCGGCATCGCGAACGCAATGGGGTTCGTGCCCAGCATAGCCTGCTTGCCGAATGTCGGCACCAGGATGGCTTCCGTGTTGCACATGCAGATACCGATCAGGCCTTCCTTCGCAGCCATCCGGGTGTAGTAGCCTGCAATTCCGTAATGGTTGGAGTTCCGCACCGCCACGATACCCACACCGCACTGCTTTGCCTTTTTGATGGCAAGATTCATGGCGTCGATACCCAGCAGCTGGCCCATGGCGTCATTGCCCTCGATGGTGGCGCTCAGCGGCGTCTCCTTCACGATCTCCGGCTTCGCATCCACCTTCACCATACCCTCGGTGATCTCGTGGTGATACCGGATAAGACGCTGGATTCCGTGGGACTCGATTCCGTAGCGGTCCGCCGCCAGCAGAACGTCCGTGATCTTCTCACTCTCTTCCTTCGTAAAGCCATAACCCTGAAAGCACTTGACACAGAAATCCACCGCTTCCTGATATTTTACCTTCTTATAGTCTGCCATGTTGCTCTCCTTTCGTGCGGGGCCTCGCGTTTCTCCGCCGCCCGTACACCTGTCGTTTTGACCGGTCCGTCTGTAAAAAACTACACTTATCACCTTACCACATCTGCGTCCGGATGTAATCGCTCCGCAGGGAATTATTCTACAGCGGGCGATGCCCA
>Ga0256407_10014028_pt1 | contig 10627 bp, 8 predicted proteins | sample RumenRJG_04DNA_FD_193489 | JGI IMG/M metagenome (GOLD analysis project Ga0256407, IMG submission 193489) | Bovine rumen microbial communities from Lethbridge, Alberta, Canada - RJG_04 | ecosystem: Host-associated > Mammals > Digestive system > Stomach > Rumen | place: Canada: Alberta | collected... | reverse complement strand
GCTGCTTAATCCATTTAAAGAAGAGTTCTACACGCCAACGATATTTGTAGAGAAGAGCGACCTGCGTAGCTGGTATCTCCATATTGTTGGTCAGGTAGACAAATGTCTTGTTCTTGTCAGCCGCATAGTTGCTCAGCTGCCCGAACATCATGACAAGTAACTGGTTCCAGCATGTGAAATGCTTCACGTATTTGTTCCCTTCGTATTTCATTACAATTCTATCAAAGATTCTTTGTGGCAAGAACTCTATGAGCTGAGCGAAGACATATTTTCCGGTGTTCATCGAATGACTGATTTGCTTTTGGATTGCAAAGGTAGTCAATTCAAATCGTCACCGTCAATTTTCCGCTCTAAAACTCTATATTTAAGTAATTTACAAACATCTCCGCTATTTTTTAGTGGACACTAGTGATAATCATTATTAATAGCCATATAACATCTCGCATTTAGTGCACATATTTATAAAAATATGTAAAAAAAAATCAATTTCATAGAATTAATATATTTTTACAATTCTTTATATTTTATTTGCCTTAATAGACAATTTTGGGTTCAGCTAAATCTGCTGTTTTTGTAACAATAAAATCAATGTGTGTAGCATTTTTCCATTCCAATTTATTGAGAGTTAAAGCCATTAACTTATTCGCACTGTCATCATCTATTCTTAATTCACGATATGCATAGCCAATATAATTACCGGAGTCATCTACTAAAGATTCCACTGTTTTTACACTGCAAAATTCTTTATCTTTTCCTATATCATGATATATTATTTTTTCAATCTTGGGAGGATGTGGGGTAATTAAATGACCTCCAGGTTTATTTGGATCTACAATAAAGACCTCACCCACAACATTCCCCTGTCTTTTCATTGATACAGGCGTATAAAAGACTAAATCACGATTGTATTTACCATCGACAACAACATTAGAAGAATGTTGAATTTTCCCGAATCTAAAATGTTCCCAGCCGTAAGGTGGGTTGATTTGCTGAATGTCCTGCAATTCAGGCGCAATTACATAAGTATTCTTATCAACAGATTTTTGCTCCGGTGCAAGCATTACGATATTATTCGGGTTATCTGTCTCCGGCATCACTGGTATTGCACTGCTTAAAGTCGCAGGATTCATTGCCAACAAAACTATTACAGGAACTTTCGTTATTATTGATGAATCCCTGTGACTGCTAATTCTGCCTTCTTTATCTGTTTTTTCTTTTGCCCCAAAATTGTAGTTATGTACTACATTTAAATTCCTAACTGCATCTACTTTCATATTTTTAACCCCATTTTTTGTCATTATAGCAGTCGTTTTGGCTTTTGTAAATTAGTATATACAAATTTCATATATCTTAACGATATTCTGACCACAAGATTATAAAACGTAAAGTGAAATTTTTATGAAAATTACATCTGAGGCAATTCCTGCCACGAAATTATAATCCGTTATCTGATTCATGAGCATAGTTCTGGAAGTTTCCAAGAATCTGCTCAATATGGATGACTTCTGGGCAAGAGTCCCAAGTGACTCCTCCTCCCATGAGATACCAATTATCACGCTCCTTGATAGGTACACGCTTTAAAGATGGGAATGCAGATATTGGCATCAGGATAGAGCGTCCATCTTGAAGATCCACCTGAAACTTCCCTCTTCTTGGGAAGGACAGTCTCTTTATCTTTGGTATCACATTCCAATAACCTTCAGTCTTGTGCATATTACGAGCCTCCTATTTTGTTTTCTTAACCTTAATGATTCTTACAGGTTTGCCTTGTTTAAAGAGTGACCACTGACTAAGAAGCATTCATTATTTATTTGAGGCAAAGATAAGAATAAATAAGCGAACTACAAAATAAATGTGGAACTTTTTTGTTGGCTATGACTAGTTCGGCACACAAAAAAAGAACAGAGATACTTCACGCACCCCTGTCCTTTGAATTATTTATCTTTAAAAAATTAAATCTGAGGTAATTCCAACCACTTCACGTAACAGAAATCCTGACGGTGTGGCAGATGCTTGTTCTTAGGATACATACGGATGGCAGACTTGTACTGACCGAACTGACGGGGTGTCAGATCAGCCTCGAAGGTATAGTTGTTACCATCGTGACCTGTCATCTTCAGTGGCTCTACATTGAACACTTTCTCCTTACCGTCCTTATCGACGCTGATGTTCACCTTCTCCAGTCCGATAGCATCGTCGAGACCCTGCTCGTTGATAACGTACTTAATGTGGTAAGAACGACCTGCCTCGCAACCAGATGCAGGGAAATCCCACTCGCAGCTGACTACGTTGATGGCATCCCAACGCTCGGCAACGGCTTCCTTCCACTGAGCGATATCCTTTGCCAGACGATTGTCGTTCTTAGAGAGTTCCTTGAAGCGCTTAGCCTCTTTCTCGTAGAACTTAGAATAGTAATCGTCCAACTGACGCTTCATGGTGTAGTGAGGAGCAATCTGAGCGATAGAGTTCTTGATTACCTTGATCCAACCCTTAGAAATGCCCTTCTTGTCCTTATCGTAGTAGAGAGGAACAATCTCGTTCTCCAGCAGACCATAGATGGTAGCTGCATCCAACTGATCCTGATAACCCTGGTTCTGGTAGGTACGCTTCTCGGTAAGAGCCCATCCGGCACCCTCACGATAGCCCTCCAGCCACCAACCGTCCTTAACGGAGAGGTTGACAACACCATTCATCTCGGCCTTCTCGCCTGATGTACCAGAAGCCTCGAGAGGACGTGTAGGAGTATTCATCCAGATATCAACACCCGATACCAAACGACGAGCCAACAGGAAGTCGTAGTCCTCGAGGAAGATAATCTTACCCTGGAACTCCTCACGCTGTGAGATATCGAAAATCTTCTTGATCAGTCCCTGACCGGCACCGTCGGCGGGGTGAGCCTTACCTGCAAAGAGGAAGACAACAGGACGCTCGGGATTGTTGACAATCCTAGAAAGACGGTCGAGGTCGGTGAACAGCAGGTGAGCACGCTTATATGTAGCGAAACGACGGCAGAAGCCGATAACCAATGCATTGGGGTTGAAACGCTCGAGCAATTTCACAACACGTGAAGGATCGACCTGGTTCTTCAACCAAGTCTCGCGGAACTGTTCCTTAATATAATCGAACAACTTCGTTTTCAGTGCCTGGCGTGTTGCCCAGATTTCCTCATCAGGACAGTTGTAGATTCCGTGCCAGATTTCTTCGTTCGACTGGTCGCTCAAGTGACTTGCGTCAAAATACTTGGCATAGATGCTGAGCCACTCAGCAGCACACCATGTGGGGAAGTGAACACCATTGGTAACATAGCCAACGTGGTTCTCCTCGGGATAGTAACCACTCCAGATGGGGGCAAACATCTGCTGTGAAACCCAACCGTGAAGCTTTGACACACCATTTACCTCCTGGCAGGTGTTGCAAGCGAAGGTTGACATACAGAACTTCTCGCTCTTGTCGTCGGGATTGGTACGACCCATGCCGATGAACTCGTCCCAGGAGATGCCGAGTTTTGAAGGATAAGCACCCATGTACTTACCAAACAAGCCCTCCTCGAAGTAGTCGTGTCCGGCAGGAACTGGCGTATGAACAGTATAGAGCGAAGAGGCGCGAACCAGTTCGAGAGCCTGGTTGAATGTAAGACCTTCCTCGATGTAATCGCACAGACGCTGCAGGTTGCAGAGGGCTGCGTGACCTTCGTTGCAGTGATAGATATCCTTCTTGATACCGAGTTTCTTCAGCAGCAGTATACCACCGATACCGAGCAGAATCTCCTGCTTCAGACGGTTTTCCCAGTCACCACCATAGAGGCTGTGGGTGATAGGCTTGTCGAAATCAGAGTTCATCTCGTTATCAGTATCCAGCAGATAGAGTTTTACGCGACCTACATTGACACGCCATACACAGGCATGAACCTGATAGTTGGTGTAGGGAACATCAATCACCATAGGATTGCCGTCCTTGTCGAGCTGGCGCTCAATGGGCAGAGAACCGAAGTTCTGGCTCTCGTAGTTGGCAATCTGCTGACCATCGATAGACAGACTCTGTGTGAAGTAACCAAAACGATAGAGGAAACCCACTGCACACATATCGACATTAGAATCGGAAGCCTCCTTCACATAGTCACCTGCCAGCATTCCCAGACCGCCGGAATAAATCTTCAGGGCTGAGTGGATACCGTATTCCATACAGAAATAGGCTACTGACGGACGCTTGGCATCAGGCTTCACATCCATGTACTTGCGGAACAAGTCGTAAACGTTCTTGACACGCTTCATCAGCGCCTTATCCTTAACAATCTCCTCTTTACGGGCGAAACTCAGACGTTCCAGCAGCATAACTGGATTGTGCTTCACCTCATGATAAAGCTCAGGGTCAAGGTCGCGGAACAAGTCACGTGCCTCGTAGTTCCATACCCACCACATGTTGTGGGCAATTTCGTCCAAACACTTCAGTTGCTCGGGAAGACTGGACTTAACAACCAGTTCCTTCCACTGTGGAGCATTTGCATAATCGGCTTTAATTTTCATAATTTATCAAATTGTATTGATTACTTAGTACTTTATACCTTTTTAAATTTCTCTCTTGTCTATTTGGCTGCACAACGTGCCTCGGCTTTTCTCAAGGCGATGTCGTAAGCCTCATAATAATACTTGATGAACTCACTCCAAAGCGCTTTCTTCGAGAGTGCATCAGCGTGCTTGCGGCATTCGTCAACCTGCTTCTGCGTCATTCCCGAGAAAAGGGCAACGGTATCCTTGATGGCATCAGCCACCTCGGAATAGTTGTAGTCGGTGCGATGAATCACCTTCACACCATCCTCAATCTCACCATAGCGGCCGAACACCTTGTTAGCCCACAGGCCGAAACCGGCAAGGTCGGTAGTGATGCAGGGCACTTTGAAGGCAACAGCCTCAAGTGGCGTATAGCCCCAAGGCTCGTAATAGGAAGGATAGATACAAAGGTCGTTACCCAATACGACATCATAGTATGACAAATTCAGAATGCCGTCCTTGCTATCCAGATAGCAAGGCAGGAAGATAACCTTCACATTGTCCTCCTTACGATTGTGCATATCGTAATATTTCATCATGCCCAACACATTGTCGTGACTCATGTTGTGCAACCAATGCGTAACCTGAGGAACCTCCAATGGTGTGTCGAACGACTGACCACTTGCCAGGCGTTCCTGCAAGTCCTTGCGGGGCTCGCCGACCCATCCCGGAACCTCAATGAAAGCAAGCACTTTCCTCTTCAGTTCTTTGTCACGCAACAAACGGTTCATTGCCTCGACAAAGACATCAATTCCCTTGTTGCGGAACTCATAACGCCCTGAGGTGGATACAATCAGTGTCTCGTCGTCAAGACTCTCGCCAAGCAAGGCATTAGCCACCTCCAACAGACGTTTGCGAGCTGCTTTGCGCTTCTTGGTGAATGTGGCAGCCTTGGGAACGAAACTGTTGTCGAATCCATTGGGCAGAACAACATCGACGGGTTTGTCGAGCAATTCCTTACATTCGTTGGCGGTAATATCACTAACGGTTGTGAAACAATCTACGTGCAGGGCAGTCTGCTTCTCAATAGAATGCTTCGACTGCATATTCAACTCGCCTGCCATCTGGTCGCCATTATATGCGAAGAGATAATCATAGAGCGGTTTCTGGTTGCCGGCAATAGAGCGGCCAATACTTGTAGCATGCGTGGTGAACAGTGTTCCGATCTGAGGCAACACATTATTTATATATAGAGCGCCCAGACCACACATCCATTCATTGGCATGATAAATCACACGTTTGTTTGTCTTTTGTAGATAGTAATTGTAGAAGCTTTCTACGACCAAAGCTGCAGCATAGGAAAACATCGAGGCTTCGTCGTAGTCGCCATAGGCGTGCAACGAGTCAACCTGATAGTGTTCCCACAGCCATCCGTAAATCTCGTCCTTCTTCTCGAAGTATGGACGGAAGTCAACTAAGATCGCAATTGGTTCTCCAGGAATAGTCCAGCGCCCCACCCTGACGGCAATGCCGTTTTCTTTTGCTTCACACTGCCACTCGGCAAAGAGCGACTTGTCTTCACAAAAGTAAGGGCTTTCCTTTTCCTGCCAAAAATCTGGACCGATAAAGATAATCCGGTCCTTCAACACATCCTGTAATGTCTTTGCACGAGTAGAGAGAACGGTATAAATACCGCCCACTTTGTTGCAAACCTCCCAACTCGATTCAAAGATATAATCAGGCATCAACATTTCTTTTCCCATCTTATACTAGTATAACGCGTGCAAAGTTACTTAAATATTTTTTAAAATTCGAATGATTGAAGAGGAATTTTTCCGCATTTTCCCAAAAAATTGATATAGATTTAGTAACTTTGCCGCATGATGAAAAGAACTATTTTATCGGTTATATTTACAATTGGGGTGCTTTCGGTTTTTTCCCAAACGGAGAGCAAGCCGTTTAAAGCCTACCTTGTGAATGATGATTACGAGGTTTACCTGCGTATTAATTTCTATGATAAAAACATCAAAATACCTGGACAGGAACTGTATGGTGAACTGCCCGGATATTTAGGCAGGAAGAAACATTCGTTCTGCTGGGTGATGGTGGATGCCGAGGTGGAGAGTGACGAAAAAGCCCGAATGACGCTGATTAACGACTTCGGCAGCGAGGATTTGGAGGCTTCCCTTACGCGCAAGAACGATTCCATCTATATCTTTAAACAGGAAAAAGGGAGCACTGTCAAAATTCCCAAGAACGGGAAATGGCAGAAACTCCCTAAGACGCTACAATTCAAGCGGAAATAATCCTATAGTGCTATAGGCACCAAGACTTTCACCGTAAAATTCCTTCCCATATTGCAGATGCCCGGTCCATCAGCATATTTCAACCTGCTCAGGTGCGACTGATAGGCTCGGTCGAAGAGGTTGGTGGCAGTCAGGAATACGGAAGCCACTTTCCTGTCGTTCCACTTGATATCTGTTCCTACTGAGAGATTCACCAGCGTATAGGACGGAGTTTCCGTCTCCGTGGCATTAGCCGTATGCACGTGGCTCTGACGCAGATAGCACTCCAATCCCAGGTTGACGTAAGTGTTGCTCAACACGCGCCCGTTAGGGATGAGGTCGTAGCGAAGGTCGCTGTTCCAACGGGGGGCTGGCGTGAAGGGCAGATAGCGACTGTCTGAAGGCTGATGCAACTGGACGGCATTCACATACGAGAAAGAATTCTCGAAATGTAATGGTTCTATAGGGTGTAAGTCGATGGTCACTTCCCCACCCCACAAACGGGCATCACCAGCCATATACTGATAGTCGTTACTATTAGCATCCAGTCGCTGCAGGAAAATATAGTTGCTGATATGATTGGCAAACAGCGATAGTTGGGCAGACAAAATCCTGGAAGAATAATCGACGCCTAAATCAAACTGCCAACTGCGTTCCGGACTCAGGTCGTGATTACCAATTTCGTAGCGGAAAGTGCCCTCATGTTCGCCGTTAGACCCCAGTTCGCTTAAATTAGGTGCACGGAATCCATGCGAGAGATTCAGTCGCATATTCCATTGGTCGTTTACACGGTAGATGGCACCGATACTACCTGTCAATCCTTTAAAATTGCGACTGAAATCATCAAAACGCTCCTCACCGTCATCCACCAGTGCATAGCTGTGAAGATGGCGATGATCAAAACGCAAACCGCCACTCAGCGTCCACCGGTCGAAATTACGCGTAACAGAAGCGAAAGCACCAATATCAAACAGTCGATAGGAAGGAATGAGGAATTCCTCGCCAAGATTTTCGGAATGTTGCCACATGCCCGAAACACCTGCTGCCCACTGCCATTTCTCTCTGGCTATCGTATAATGCACATCATAGTTGACGGTGTGCAAGCGGAAGTAGAGCCCGGGATTCTCTTCACCCTCAAATTCCTTACGGCGATTCTGCTGGTAGCCTATCACTGCTTTCAACGAGCCGTCACCCAAGATGATAGAATTGTCGGAAACCAGCTTGGTATGATAGATTTTCTGATAAGCCTCCGACGGCAGTAACTTACCCGTTTCGGCATCACGCTCGCCTTCCACCAGACCTGGTGTGATGTGATAGGTAGAGAACTTCAAATGGGAATAGCCCCAACGGCGATTGAGCCCTAACATTCCCGTCAGTGCCTGTTCGCGGAACTGAGAGCCCCACACCTTACCATCACGTTTGTTCTTATATTCGCCAGCGTCTTTCTGACTCCAGCGCCAATTCCATACTATACCACTCTTGTTTCCTGCGAAATCGACGGTGTAGTCCCAAAGGCGGTTATTGGTCTGATACTCTCCGCCCACTGTGGCACGCATCTGTCCCTGGGGCAGAATGGGCTGTTCGTGCAAGACCAACACACCAGCCATTGCGTCGGAGCCATACATCAGCGAAGCAGGTCCTTTCAGTATTTCAACTGAATGCACCGTCTGGGCATCTACCTCGATTCCATGCTCGTCGCCCCATTGCTGACCTTCCTGACGAATGCCGTCATTGACGGTCACAATACGATTATAGCCCAATCCTCGAATAACAGGCTTTGAAATACCGCTGCCCGTCGTAATCTGGGCAACACCGGGCTGATGAGCCACAGCATCAATGATATTGGCAGACGACGTTTCCTGTAATACGCGTGGTGGAATGACGGAAATAGGTGCTGGCGAATGGTTCGCCCGTGTAGTACCTGTCAATCCCGTTACTGTCACTTCCTGCAGATGATGTATGTGAGGATCGAAACCCTCAATACTATCTACGTTTATTTGTGCTGACACTGGGGCACTCAGGCACACCAATGACAGCAATATCATATATATTGTTTTCATGTTGTGTTATCTAATTGTGTTACTAAAAAAACAGTAAGGACGATCAGATAACTGGCGGTGCCCTGGGGGCGTGGATACTTGGCGCTGCTGACAGATACAGCGGAATGGATGTGACAAGACGAAGTGTACCAACTGCTACTGCCACAGCAAGAACCAGTGTCACTGCCAATAGGAAAGGCAATGATACAAACTGGCAAAGTACACAGTCGTGAAAACTTGCTGTCTGAAGCGAGATGTGACCACTATGGTGCAAATGGTTGGCGCACTCATAGCAATCACCCTGCGCTACAACATAGTCATGAATATGCAGGGAAGAGAACACCAGTATTGGTAGGAATACCAATAGCAACAGCCTTGCTGCCCATGTTCTCTTCTGCATCTTCAAAAAGGATAAATATATTTACATATTCATACCACCATCAACCTGGATGACCTGTCCGCTTACATAGCTCGACATATCAGAGGCAAGGAAGGTAGCTACGTTGGCAATGTCCTCGACCTGACCACCACGGCGAAGAGGAATCTTCTTCTTCCACTCTTCACGAACCTCGTCAGGCAACTGAGCCGTCATTGCTGTTTCAATGAAACCCGGGGCAATGGCATTGGCACGGATTCCCTTTGGACCCATCTCCTGACCAATACTCTTGGCAAGAGCTATCAGACCTGCCTTTGAAGCAGCGTAGTTGGCCTGTCCGGCATTACCATGAACACCTACGACAGAGGCCATATTGATAATGCTGCCGCCACGCTGACGCATCATGACGGGTACACAAGCATGGATGAAATTGAAAGCCGACTTCAGGTTAACGGCGATCACTGCGTCCCACTGCTGTTCTGTCATACGAAGCATCAGACCGTCCTTCGTTATTCCGGCGTTGTTCACCAGAATATCAATAGAACCGAACTCTTCCTTCACTGCCTTCACCACTTCCTCCGTCTGAGCGAAGTCGGCAGCATTTGAGGCATAGCTCTTGGCTTTCACCCCTTTGGCAGCAATTTCTTTCTCTGTCTCCTCATTCACCTCCAAATCAGTGAATGCAATGTTTGCTCCTTCTTCAGCAAACTTCAACGCGATAGCTTTTCCGATACCACGTGCAGCACCTGTAATCAGCGCTGTCTTTCCTTCTAATAATCCCATAATTTTCTTTATATTAATATAATGTTTAACCTTTTGATGAAATATGACCTAAGGCACCATAGATAAACTTGGCTACCTGAGGTTTCGTGGCTTCCTCTGAAAGACCACGGGCTATACGGCCATAGATATAGGGCACTTCCAGCCCCTTGATACAATAATGGGTGATATGAGCCACCAGCTCAACATTCTCAATATCGAACTCACCGTCCTCCTTACCATCACGGAACACCTTACAGAACAATTCGATTTCTGCATCGTCGAAGTTCTTGCGCACCTTCTCGACCATCCAGATGTTACGAAAGAATTCTGCACGCAGATTACCATTACGCACTACGGTCTCACGAATCATGTTAAGATGGGTATAAATCAACTCTATCACCTTTTCCTGAGGACGAATCTTACGAGCTGCCACCTCGTCGAGTTTGTCAGAGAGACGCTCCAACTCACTTTCTATGACGGCATAGTAAATATCTTCCTTCGATTTGAAATAGGTGTAAAGCGTACGACGACCTTTCTTTGAAGCCAAAGCAATGTCGTTCATCGTCGTATTCTCCATACCGTTCATGGCAAATAACTGACGGGCTACGTCAACCAATGTCTGTCTGGTCTTTGATATTGACATCTATATATCCTCCCAAATTTATGCATTGCACAATA
>Ga0256407_10014024_pt1 | contig 10631 bp, 5 predicted proteins | sample RumenRJG_04DNA_FD_193489 | JGI IMG/M metagenome (GOLD analysis project Ga0256407, IMG submission 193489) | Bovine rumen microbial communities from Lethbridge, Alberta, Canada - RJG_04 | ecosystem: Host-associated > Mammals > Digestive system > Stomach > Rumen | place: Canada: Alberta | collected... | reverse complement strand
ACGAAGGAGATCATTGTCCTGCATAATGGCAACTTCCTTAACATACTGGTCGTACTGCTCTAACTTGTATTCTATCTCGCTGGGTTCTATATTCTTGCCATTACTCAGCACAATTATCTCCTTGGTTCTTCCGGTAATGATTACACGGCCTTTCTTGTCTATGGTTGCCAAATCACCCGTATGAATAAATCCGTCACTATCTATAACTGCTGCAGTTTCTTCGGGTCGGTTATAATAGCCCAACATCACATTGGGACCTTTAGCACATAGCTCGCCGTTTACCAATTTACATTCGATTCCTGGCAAGGGAAGTCCCACACAACCGGGACGGATATCTGTTGGACGGGTAAAGCAGATAATGGGAGCTGTTTCAGTCATACCATATCCTTCCAGCACATCCAGGCCCAAGGTCTTCAGTCCCTCCCCTATTTCCTTACTGAGTGCAGCACCGCCGCTTACAAAGAACTTAATATGCCCGCCCATTTTACGTCGGATGCTGCTGAACACAATCCTTGAAAGTGTTCTGCTGCGGAAAAAGGCACACGTACGGAAAAGGAAAGATGTTATGGAGTTAGAGTCTATCTTTTTCTTTATGCCGCCATACAACATCTGCCACAGACGAGGTACACCAATCACTATGGCAACCTTTCCCTTTGAAAGTGTATCCATCAGGTCGGGAGCTGTAAGACTGGGACAAATAGCCACACCTCCGCCTGTCCAGAAAGGAGCAACCACGCTACCCATAAGGGGAAGAACGTGATGAAGGGGTAAGAGAATCATTGTCCGCCTATGGCTTGTGTATATACCCACATCCTGCGAAACGCCCTTTATGTTGGCCATCAGATTCTGATAGCTGAGCATAACTCCCTTTGGACTTCCCGTTGTACCGGACGTATAGATAATAAGGGCCACCTTTTGGTTATAGGGAACATCCAGTTCTGCCCAAGGAAATGTATTAGGCGACTTTCGTTCCGCTTCGGGCTGCAGCCTCATCTTCTCTTCTATGATAAAAAAAGGAATGTCCAATCCTGTCTCTGCCAAAGCCTGTTCAACAATGGTAATGTTATGCTCCGAAGTCCATATAGCATGAGGGGCGCAGTCGCGCAAGATGTAAGAGAAATCAGATACGGTACTGCTTGCATCCACAGGAACAGCCACGCCTCCCTGTTGCCAGATGCTGAAGAAAGCATATATCCACCCTTCGCTGTTTTCACCGAAAACAATAATGCGTTTATTCTCTGAAGAAGGAATCTGTTGGGCAAACATGTCGATGTAATGCAAAGCATCTGCAAATGACACATTACGTTCCCCTGCTATTATGGCAGTCTTATTTAAGTTCGTTGAAGCGGGTCTTTTCTGCATAGCGTTTACCAACTGATTTATGTTTTAACAGAAGACAAAATTACAACAAAAACGCCAACACGCAAGAAAAAGGAGCCATAATCTAACTTTTTTGTCTGATTTGTAAAAAAATTGCCTATATTAAATAGGTATTAAATGAATTTTGTGTATTTTTGCGAGCTGAATCACAAACCCTCATATACAAGAATGAAGTACGGATTTGACAACGAGAAATACATTCGAATACAAAGCGAGAAAATTAAGGAGCGTATAGCTCAGTTCAAGGGCAAACTGTATTTGGAATTGGGTGGCAAGCTATTCGACGATCATCATGCTAGTCGTGTTCTGCCTGGCTTCCAACCAGATTCAAAGTTGCGTATGTTGCAGCAACTGGCCGATTCGGCAGAAATAGTAATTGTTATCAGTGCAATTGATATTGAGAAGAACAAAATCCGACAAGATTTGGGTATCACATACGATGAGGATGTGTTACGACTTAGGAACGAGTTCCAAAATCGTGGGTTCCTTGTCAACAATGTGGTAATCACACATTATAACGGACAGAGTTCTGCCGACCAATATCGTCGCCGTTTGGAAAGCATGGGAATTAAAGCCTATTATCACTACACTATTGAAGGCTATCCACACAATGTTGACTTAATAGACAGCGACGAAGGATTCGGAAAGGACGATTATGTAGAAACTACCCAGCCGCTGGTAATAGTTACAGCACCCGGTCCGGGTAGTGGCAAGATGGCTGTCTGCCTTTCTCAGCTATATAACGAACATAAAAGAGGTGTGGAAGCAGGATATGCTAAGTTTGAGACGTTCCCCGTATGGAATCTTCCCTTGAAGCATCCCATTAACATTGCTTATGAAGCTGCTACGGCCGACCTAAACGACGTGAATATGATTGACCCCTTCCACATGGAAGCATATGAGAAGGTTGCCATCAATTATAACCGTGACGTTGAGATTTTCCCCGTCCTAAATGCTATCTTCGAGGGAATCTACGGCAAGTGCCCCTACAAGAGCCCTACAGATATGGGTGTCAATATGGTAGGATTTTGCATCTCCGACGATGAAATATGTAAAGAAGCGTCTCTACAGGAGATTGTCCGCAGATATTATACAGCACTTAGTAAGTTAGCCCTTGGTGCCTGCAACGAGAACGAAGTTACTAAACTGAAACTTCTCTTCAAGCAGGCTAAGATTGATACGGACTACCGTAAGTGTACTGTTGCTGCCAAAGCCCGTCAAGAAGAAACCGGTGTTCCCTGTAGTGCTATCGAACTTGAGGATGGCCACATCATAACCGCCAGCAGTTCACCGCTTTTAGGTACTTGTGCATCATTGCTGCTTAATGCCACAAAACATCTGGCAGGTATAGATCACAGCATCAAACTTATTTCACAGGACCTGATAGAACCTATCCAGAAAACCAAGACAGAATATCTGGGCGGACACAATCCACGTCTGCATACCGACGAGGTGCTGGTTGCTCTCTCTGTTCTAAGTCAGAACGATGCCAACTGTCGTCGTGCATTGGCTATGCTGCCGCTACTCAAAGGCTGCCAGGCACATTCTACCGTCATGATTAGCGAAGTAGACCAGAAAATCTTTAAGAAGTTGGGCATTGGTTTAACCTGCGATCCCGTTCAGAAGGAAACGCTTTAATGATAATAATAAAAAGCCATATTTAAATAATGAGAATACTTATTATTCTGATGCTTTCATTCCTGATGGGAGAAAGCCTATCTGCTCAGTGTGTAATAAAAGCAGAATTGAAAGACGTAACCGGTGATACCGCTTTTATCCAAATTTTTAAACCCGACTTTACGGGTTATGAGAAAACAGATACGCTAAAGGTAAAAAAAGGTAAGTTTACCATTAAGAAGAATGACAGCAAGATGCGTTTAGCCATTTGCAGAGTTAAGACGGCTGAAGGCGAAAAACGCCTAAGTATGTATCTTGTTCCTGGAGAAAACGGTACCGTTAAGGGTACAACAGAGAAGAATGTCTGGACTGGCTCACAGTTCTATAAGGATTATCAGGCATTAGATGATGCTACAGACCCCATTCAGGAGAAAATGTATGAGGTAGGCTATTCATATCATAGCCAAGTGGAGAAAGGTGCCAATGCAGATTCTCTCCAGAAAATTATAGATCCCATTTATGACGGGCTTAAGGAGCAATTGCATGAAGCTCAGATGAATTTCATAAATACTCACCCTAACAGCGGTGCTTGTGTTACATTACTCATGGGGATGAAAGATGCAGAGAAGGCATTAAATATCATGAGTACTGTAGTAGCAGACAGCAAATACGCATATTTCATTGATTTTGCCAAAGCAGATATTGAGCGCAGAAAGATACGTGAAGCCGCCCAAAAGAATGTTGAGGACGGCAAGATGGCTCCCGATTTCACACTTAAAAGCATCGACGGGACCGACCTTTCTCTCTCCTCTTTACGTGGCAAATATGTGATTCTCGACTTCTGGGGGTCATGGTGCATCTGGTGTATAAAAGGATTCCCCGAGATGAAGACATACTACGAGAAATATTCCGATCGCATGGAGATTTTGGGTGTGGATTGCAGCGATACAGAAGAGAAGTGGAAAGCTGCAGTAGCGAAGCACGAACTCAAGTGGAAACATGTATATAACCCCAAAGACTCCAAAATTCCCGAAATGTATGCCATTACCGGGTTCCCCACAAAGATTGTTATCGACCCGGAGGGTAAAATCGTAAAGACAGTCGTAGGTGAGGACCCCGCCTTCTATACCTTCCTTGACGAACTTTTCAAGTAAACTCATAAATTATTTATAATGTATAAAACACTATTGACTTTTACCATCACGTTGTTTTCTTTTGCTCTACGGGCAGAAGATTACAACGTTTTTTCGCCTGACGGACATTTAAAGGCAACCGTTCGCTTGGTTGACGGGAAACTCAGTTACTCGGTAAGCAGAGACGGCAGAACAATCGTAAACGAATCGCCTTTAGGGTTGAAATTCTCCAATACTGATTTTACCGAGGATATCGAATTGGAGAGCGTTGACTCCTCTCTCATAGACGATGCCTACACTCTACCCGTCGGCAAACGCAGTCAATACAGAGACTATTGTCATACATTATCTGTTACTACCTTAAAGAAAACCTGGAAGCAGACTGTGGTATTCCGGGTTTACAACGACGGCTTTGCCTTTCGTTACATCATTCCCAAACACAATGGGCATACATCTGGAATCTTCACGGACGAAGCCAGCCTTATCCGCGTGAACAAATTCACCAATTGTCATGCCTGCAGGTTCTTGGGTAATGCCGGCGGTAATGACCCAAACTATCCGTACGAGGGTTTATATACCAAGTACACGTCTTGGTCCACATTGGTTAGCACAGCCGATGGCCGATACAACTCCCCCACCCTTGTTTACAATGGTAAAGACTATCTTCTAATCTCTGAAGCCGACAATCGTGGCATCTTCTGTACCTCGCTTACAAAGGCAGAACCGGAGGTAGGTGCTTTTTCGTTCAGTTGGACAGGTCAAACCAAGGATTATGCCGAGGAGAAAGCACAAAAGATTACCTGCTCTCTACCCGTCTATACACCTTGGCGAATGGTCGTATGCGGTGATTTAAAGACCATTTTCGAAACCACCATGACCGAAAACCTCTGTCCACCTACTACCATTAAGGATCTCAGTTGGATAAAGCCCGGCGTTGCTGCATGGTATTGGGGAGGTTCCGATGGCGGTAAAGGAGAAATAAAGAACGCTTACGGAGGTCTAAGAGAAGGAGAACAGGCACATTGCGACTTGTCAGTCGAAATGGGTTGGCCCTATTACCTTATAGATGCGGGATGGAGTTCTTCCTGGTTCCCCGGCTTTGTCAAGAACGCCAATAATAATGGTGTTGACTGTCTTCTATGGGGAGATTCAAGACTTATCTACAGCAAGGATTTCAGTAACGAGAATATGGATGCCACACTCAAAACTTGGAGAAGCTGGGGTATCAAAGGTATCAAGGTTGATTTCTGGGAAGATGATTCCAAGGAAAGTATGACCCGCATAGAGAACCTATACAAGACTGCGGCCAAATACAGGATGATGGTCAATATACATGGATGCACCCGTCCTTCAGGCCTGCGCCGCACCTATCCCCATATTATGACACAGGAAGGCATTCACGGAGGCGAGCAGAACTTCTGGTCACCTAATCGGAATACGGCACAACATCATCTGAATGTAATCTTCACCCGCAATGTAGTAGGCGCTATGGATTATACACCCGGAGACTTTGCTACTTGGCGAGGTAGCATCCTAACCCAGCGAAGCATGGGACATCACATGGCACTCCTCACAGCCTTCGAAAGCAGCATTGTGCATATTGCAGAAAGTCCTGAGAACCTGAAGTATTTCCTCGGTCGCGATATTATGAAGCGCTTACCCGCTGCATGGGACGAGAGTTTGCTGCTGGAAGGCACCCCGACAGAATACGCCACAATAGCACGCAGGAAAGGTGCCGACTGGTGGGTGTCGGGTATCAATACCAACGAAAGAACCTGCAAGGTTAAGTTCGACTTCTTGGAAGAAGGTCGTACCTATACAGCATATATTTACCGAGACGGTTCCTGCCGGTCCGATCTTAAGTTCGAGAAAAAAGAAGTAAAGAAGGGTAGCACCCTCAGCATTAAGGAACTTAGCGAAGGTGGTTTCCTGATGCAGGTGTCACCGGATGGGTATTTGGATGTACCTCAGGAACGCATCACCTATGAGGCTGAAGCCAGTGCTAACACACTTTCGGGTCGTGCTAACCGTAAAACCTATTCATCCCTCCATGCCTCAAACGGAGGTTTTGTCGGTGACCTTGGTTTAGGTAGTAAACTGCAATTCAACCGTATCAAGGCCGATCGCACCGGTGAGTATCTTCTAACCATATACTTCATTTCCAAAGATACACGCACCGCCAAGCTCTTCGTCAATGGCGAGCAGATAGGCGATACTATTATCTTTAAGAGCAATGGTGACTGTACTGATACCTGGGACCCCAATGGCATGAGTTGGAAGATGATTCCAATCAAACTGGAGAAGGGTTCCAACAATACTGTCACTATTCAGTCTTTCGACAACGAATGGTCGCCCAATTTCGACCGCATTACCATTCATCCCATCCTTTCGGAAGATGAAGTAACAAGACTTGAAAGCCTCTCCCCTAACCCATCTCCAGTGGGCGAAGGGAACACCTATACCTTAGATGGTCTTAGAATAAATGGCCATCCAACAGAGGGAATATACATAAAAAATGGGAAGAAGCACTTCGCTTCCTCCCATTAGTTTTTTTTCAGTGTATTCTCTCAACACTCAACTCTAAACTTTTATTTCGTCCTTCCCGTATATTCGTTGTCCAGATTCAGTGTTTCTGAGAAGAATTTCTCAGCAGCCTTATCTACATCCTTACTCCAAGGCTGACTGCCATTAACCTGAACAACCCAGAGTTTCAGCTGTTTCTTATGCCAGTTAACCATACAGTTAGTACCCCAGGCACCACCATGTCCGAACCATTCATTCTCTCCATCCTTCTTAGGAGCACTAAGACCTAACGAGTAACCACCCAGATTGTCAGGACGGGTTGTCTGAGCCAAGATGCTCTTAACAGTTTCCTCCTTCAGGATACGAACGCCATTGTCACCCATACCCAGATTCATCAGCATCTTATAGAACTTCAACTGATCCTGAGCTGTTGTCCACAAGCCGGCACCGGCAGAGGCAAATACATGTCCGTCGTTATAGGGACGCTGTTCCCAACCATTTTCCAGACGGTACTTAGCAGGTTCGCCAGCCTTTACATCGTACATCTCGATTTGCGTCTTCAACTGCTTATCGGTAGGCCAGAACCAAGTGCTCTTCATACCCAAGGGATCCAAGACTTCCTTCTTCAGGTAATTTTCCCATTTCATACCTGTAACAACCTCTACTATAGCAGCACCTATGTCTATGCCCGTATTGGAATACATATCCCGGGTACCGGGCTCAAACATGATAGGAGAACCTGCTGCAATGCTAGCAACTTGGCGCAGGGGAGCACCGCCCGACCATCCGCCACCACGCACATCACTTCTCTTAGCACTGCACTCAAAGGGGAAGCCTCCCGTGTGGTTAAGCACCATACGCACCGTAAGCACGTTCTTGGCCTTATGAAGGGTCTTTATGCCATCCTTATCGCTGTCCTGCACCCACAGTTCACGGAACTCTGGCAAGTATTTTGAAACAGGATCATCCAAGGAGATTTTACCTTCTTCCACCAACTTGGCAATCGTTACACCGCAGAAACCCTTTGTCTGGGAGCACTGCATAAAAACGTTGTTTAATTTGATAGGACGCTTCTTTGCCACATCTGCATATCCTATGCAGCATGTTTCCTGTACACCATTGTTGTAGAAGATACTAATAGCACCAGGCAACTCACCACGGTCTAAGTAAGGCTGCAAAACCTCACGTGCGTAAGTAGTCTTTGATTCCTTAACTCCTGTCTTTGCAGAACCACAAAGGCAGAAAGCAACTGCCAAAAATAGAAATAGTTGTCTCATAGTGATTGATATTATTATTGTTTTTTGTTTTTTTCCTGCACAAAGATATACATTTTTTTTATAACTTTGCAATTGTCAAGAAAGAAATCATATGATAAGAAACGAAGAAAAGCAGGAGATCCTGAATCTTTTGCACAAGCAAGTGGTACCAGCTATTGGTTGTACAGAGCCTATGGCAGTTGCTTTATGTGTAGCAAAAGCTGTCGAGGTATTGAGAAACAAATTAGGTAAGGAACGCAATTATTTGCCCCAAAAGATAACCTTGCACCTGAGTGCTAACATACTAAAGAATGCCATGGGTGTCGGAATCCCCGGAACAGGCGGTATGATAGGTCTGCCCATTGCTATTGGCCTGGGTGCTGTAGGGGGAAAATCATGTTTGGAATTAGAAGTGCTGCGCGACTGTACAGAGGAAGACCTGGTCGCTGCAAAACAATATATAAAGGAAAAGCGTATCGAGATTAACTTAGAGGAGAACGATCCCGACAAGCTATTCATCCACGTCTGCGCAGAAGCAGAAGGCGAAAAGTCCGAGGCCACCATCAAAGGCAGCCACACACACTTTGCAGAGAAGGGAGAAGAGACAAAGCAAAGCGAGGAAGAGAATCACGAAGGTAATCTAACCCTTCACAAGGTATATGAGTTTGCCACAACCATGCCGCTTGATGACATCCGCTTTATTCTTGAGGCCAAGCGCCTGAACGAAGAAGCTGCACAAGAGGGTTTGCGTGAAAACTATGGACATCAGTTGGGAAAGACCATGTGCAGTCCTCTGGGGCGTGGCATTATGGGCGACAATATCTTTGCCAAGGTGCTCTCTGTAACATCCTGTGCATGCGATGCACGTATGGCTGGAGCCAAGATTCCCGTCATGAGCAACAGCGGCAGCGGCAATCAGGGTATTTGTGCCACAATGCCGGTTGTGGTTTTTGCTCGTGAGAATCATAATACAGAGGAAGAACTTATCCGTGCCCTCATTCTTTCACATCTTACGGCCATCTACATTAAGCAATCCCTCGGTCGTCTTTCGGCCCTGTGCGGATGCGTGGTTGCCAGCACAGGCAGCAGTGTTGGCATCACTTATCTGATGGGCGGCAACTTCGAGCAGATAAGTTTCTCTGTAAAGAATATGATAGCCAACCTCACCGGTATGATTTGCGACGGAGCCAAGCCCTCCTGTGCGCTGAAGCTGACAACAGGAGTCAGTACCGCAGTCCTAAGCGCTATGCTGGCCATCCAAAACAATCATGTAACCTCGGCAGAAGGCATCATTGACGACGATGTGGACCGTAGCATTCATAACCTGACAAGCATTGGTTCAAAGGGAATGGACGAGACGGACCGCTTCGTTCTGGATATTATGACACACAAATAATGGAACAGCGAACATTCATTGCCATCGACCTGAAGTCGTTCTACGCCTCAGTGGAGTGTGTGGACAGAGGGCTTGACCCACTGACCACCAACCTTGTGGTGGCAGATGAGAGTCGCACAGCAAAAACCATCTGTCTGGCAGTTACGCCTTCACTGAAGGAGTACGGCATTGGAGGAAGAGCCCGTCTGTTCGAAGTGTACCAGAAAGCACCTGGTGTGGACTTCATCATTGCCAAGCCACGAATGGCAAAATACATCGAGGTCAGCTCCAAGATCTACAGCATTTACCTGAAATACATTGCACCGGAGGACATACATGTTTACAGCATAGACGAGGTCTTCATGGATGTAACGGCTTATCTGGGCACGTATAAGATAACTCCCCACGAACTAGCCATAAAGATGATTCGCGACGTGCTTGCACAGACAGGAATCACTGCAACGGCAGGCATCGGCACAAATATGTACCTTTGCAAGGTGGCAATGGATATTGTAGCAAAAAAAATGCCAGCCGACAAAGACGGCGTGCGTGTCGCTGAGTTGGACGAGATGTCGTACCGTCGCCAGCTGTGGGATTACCGTCCCATCACCAAGTTTTGGCGCGTAGGCAGCGGCATAGCGCAGAAGTTGACTGTCTATGGCATAGACACCATGGGAAAGTTAGCCCGAATGTCTATACAGAACGAAGAACTGTTATACAATCTGTTTGGTATAAATGCAGAGCTGCTGATAGATCATGCCTGGGGCTGGGAACCATGTACTATGGAGGCCGTGAAAGCTTACCGACCAGAAACCAACTCATTCAGTAGCGGACAGGTGTTGCAGGAACCATATACATTCCGGAAAGCCCGTGTGGTAATAAAGGAGATGGCTGAGGGAATGGCACTGAATCTGGTGCAGAAGCGCTTGGTTACCGACCAATTGGTGTTGACTGTCAGCTATGATACCGAGAGCTTGACAAGGCCGGAGATACGCGCCAAGTATCATGGCGAGATAACATTAAACTATTACGGTAAACCTGTTCCCAAGCATGCGCACGGCACATTCAACTTCAAGAAACCTACGTCATCATCCCGACTTATCATGAATGGTGCAACAGAAATCTTTGACCGCCATGTAAACCCCGACTTGCTAATCCGGCGCCTGAACCTGACCACCAATCATGTGAAGGACGAGGTAATGTTAAACGCCAATCTTTCCACAGAAAACTATGAGCAGCTCGACCTCTTCACTGACTACGAAGCATTAGATAAACTTAAACGGGAAGAGAAAAAAAACTTAGAAAAAGAGCGTCGTATGCAAGAAGCACAACTGAAGATAAAGATGC
>Ga0256407_10014023_pt1 | contig 10631 bp, 9 predicted proteins | sample RumenRJG_04DNA_FD_193489 | JGI IMG/M metagenome (GOLD analysis project Ga0256407, IMG submission 193489) | Bovine rumen microbial communities from Lethbridge, Alberta, Canada - RJG_04 | ecosystem: Host-associated > Mammals > Digestive system > Stomach > Rumen | place: Canada: Alberta | collected... | reverse complement strand
ATTTTTATTTTTTTTTTTTTTATTTTTTTTAGTTTTAAATTGTTAATTTTATTTTTATTATAAAAGGTTTTTTAAATAATTTTATTTAATTGGTTTATTTTTTATTATAATTTTTTTTAATGTAAAATAATGGGTTTTATTTTATTTATTTAGTAAATTATTTGATTTTTTTTTTTCATTTTTTTATATATTGATTTATGTATTTTCTTTGTTTAATGATAAGTTAAGTTTTTTTATTTTTAAATTCATTTTTATATAATGTTGTTTAAAATTTGAAATTATTTTTTTATATTTATTTTGTTTTTCTATTTGTTTTTTTATTTTTTTCTTCATTTTCATAATTTTATATTTAATTGAATTTTTAATTTCATCATCATAAGTATCACTATTATCTTCAGTAATAACTCTAATTTTATTAAATTCAATTTGTTTTAAATTTAATTTTGGAACAATATCTTTATGATCACTAGTAAATAATCTTTCTTTAATTAAAGGAAATTTTAATTTATTTAAATTAACATTATCTTTAATTTGTGATAAATTTGGATTCTTAATATTTAAATTAATATCTAAATCATAATTGATATAACTTTCTTCTTCAGAAAAACTTATAGTATCAGAAAAATCAATTTCTTCTTCAAATTCTTTAAAAATTAAAGAATCATCAATTTCATCTTCAATATTAAAATCATCTTCATTATTATAAAAACTATATCTTTCTGTAAATAATCTTTTTGATATTGTATTAGATTTTAATATTTTTCTTAATTTTTTTAATTCAATATCATAATTTTCATTTTTAATTTTTTCTTTATTAAGATCTTTTAAATATCCATTTAATAATCCTTGAAGTTTTTCTAATTCTTTTTTATGTTCATTATATACTTTTTTATTATAAATTAAAAATCTTTCTCTTATTTCTTCATTTTCACCTGAACAAAATATTTGTCTAAATTTTTTTATATCTTTTCTTATTATTGTTAAAAAAGAATCTTTTGATTTTATTGAATTTTTCAAAATGAAATTATCCTCTTTTTCTTTTTCTAATATACGATTTAATGGTAATAGATATTCTAATTTTTCTTTTTTTTTATTGTAATATGTTAATTTTAATTTTTGTGTTTCTGTGTTTAATTTATAATTTATATCTTTATATTTTTCAATATCATTTTTCATTCTTTCTATTATTTTTTCTTTGATTGATTCTTTATTATCAAGTTTTATAAAAAAAGGAAAAAATTCTTTTAATGTTTTAATATAATTTTGATATTGAAAAATTTGTTCCTTTAACATTGAATTTGTTATTAATAAATCATTAGATTCATTTGCATGTGAAAATAAATTATTTACAATTGATTTTTCTCTTGCTGAAAAAGACATTATTTATAAAAATATTTGATTATTTTTGAACTTAATTGAATTTTTATAAAAATTTTATTTAAATGAATATAATAGTTTTAAAAACATTAATTTTATTTGTAATTATATGTTATCATTTCTATAATTCATCAAAAAAGATTTTAAATATTAATAAATATGAAACTTCATTTGATATATATAAAAAAGATATGTTATCTCAAGTTTTTAATTATCAAATAAAAGATAAAAATGAGACCCATATTTTTTATCAACTAATTTTTTATAAAACAATGAATATTTATCCTAAAAATTATTTACCTTATTTGGTATTTAGAATAAAAAATGATGAAAAAGATTATATTTTAGAAGAATATAAAATTGGAGAATTTATAAATAGATTTCATTTAAAAATTAAATTACATCAATTTGATAAACCAAAATATTATTCATGGAAATTTTTATCAGAAAAATTAATAAAATTTATACATATAAAATTCTATTTTATTTTATTATGTGGAATATTTTTTAAATTATTGATTAATATAATAAAACAATTTCAATTAAGAAATAAATTATTACTTAATATTTATTATCAAGTTCTTTTATATGATTTTATGTTTATAATTGTTATTTTAACAAAAATATATCAATTAAATATTTATTATTCAAATGAAAATTATGATTTAAATAATTGGAATTATAAATTAATTTTATCTTTTTTTGCATTTTTTAGTAAAATAAATCAATATGTTTTAGTAAGTTTTATTGTTGCATTAACTTATAATGGTGAAAATATTGAATTTAACTTTGAATTTTTATTTACTATATTTTTTAAAATTTCTGGAAATATTGATTTAAATTTTAAAGAAGTATTTAATCATGAATATATATTAGTTTATTTTACTTTATCAAGTTTATTTATTGGATTTCCTTTATTGACTTATGGAATACTTAGAAAATTATATAAATTAAAATGTATATTTCAAAATAATTTATTAAAAGATCAATCTTTATATTCTGATATTGGGAAAACAATTGAAATTAAATTTAAAAAAATATTATATTTAACAATTTCATTTATGTTTCTAATGATTTTTTATGGAATATTATATTTTTATAAACAAAAAGTTAATAATGAAGTTTATTATATTTTATATTCTATTGTAATGTTATATTTTAGTTGTTCTGTTGGATATATTTATTCTCCTATTCTTTTACCTAATACTTATGATACCTCTTTAGAAACAATTGAACAAATAAAAATTAAAAGATATAATATTTTTAAAATAAAAATTAATCAATTTAATTATTCTAGTGAAGAAATTAAAAAATTTGTTTGTGAATATGAAAAAGAATTTAATGATTATGGAAATAGTAAAAATATGAATGAAAATGGAAATTATTTTATTGATGATAAAAAATATATTCCTTTTATAATAATTAACCCTTATACACAAAAAAAAAATGAAAAAATCTCTTTAAAAAATCTTGAAGTATTATTTATTGGAGAAAAAAAATTTGAATGAAAATACAAATAATTGAATTCAAAGATATAAATGAATATTATTTTTTTATTCTAATTATTAAAATAATTATTTTTTGGTATTATTTTATATTTTATTCTAATATTTAATTGTATATTAAAATATTTAAACTTTAATTAAAAATTTTATTTTATAATTTTAATATATTTAAAAAAATTTAGAATTAAATACTTTTCTAGTTAAATTTATAATTAAAAATAACATAATATTATTTAAATAATATATATAAAATGTATATTCAATTAATAATTTTTTTTATTTATCCATTGCGAAAAATAAAGCTTCAGGATACATTTCAATACATCCTTTTTGATTCAAATTAATTATATTTGATTTAATATGAATTTCAAATTTTTGAATTGGTTTATCAATTATATTTGAATGTATAATTTCTTTTTCTTTTTTTTCATTTTCTGATGATTTATTTTTCTTATCTTCATCTATTGTTTCACAATCAGAATTATCTGAAATACTTTTATTATTTAATTTATTATCCTCGTTTTCTAATATGTTTTCTTTTTCTTTTTCTATTTCATTTTCATCAATTAATTTATTATTATTCATTTTCCTTTTTTTTTGAATGAAATTTTTTAAACTCTCATCATCTTTTAGAAATTCATTAAATGGCTTATTTAATTTATTATTAAAAATTTTTTTATTAATATTTCTTTTTTGAATTTTTTGATTTTTTTTCTTTCTTTTTCCATTATAATATATAGAAATATAACCTTCATTTTTATTTGGTTTTTTAGGTTCTATTAAATCAAAAGCTTCAGATTTAATTAATTGTCTATAATATTCCATTGCTTTTGTTTTATACATTTTTCCAATCTTCATTTTTTCTAATTGAGGAAATTCTTCAGATATAAATTCAAATAATTTTTTATTTCCAGAATAATATAAAATTTTTAAATTTTCTTCATTTATTTCTCTTATATTTTGATTTATGATTTCACTTATCTCCTTTGGAAAATTATAATGTTTTTTTGCACAATTATTACAAAGAAAAATTCCATTTTTTATATCTATAAATTCAAGATTTTTATTTTTTTTATGACAGTCAAAACATATATAATTCATGTAATCATTATATAATTTTTTAATTATATTATTGTTATTATTTTTATTACTACTAGGAGAAATATTTTTCATTTTATTATAATGCATACTATCTAAATTTTTGAAAAATTTGTTTAAATAAAACATTTTTTTAATTATATATATAGTTTGATAAAATATATATATAACTTATAGAATTTTGTTTTTTCATTTTCTAGAAAAATAGAATATTTATTTTTATTTTCTAGAAAAAAATATAATTAGTGAAACAGTATTATTTATAAAAATTAATTATTTAAATATTGTTAATTCTAATTTTATTTATATAAATATATTATATACTATAAAATATTTTTCTAATTGATTTATAAAATTAATATAAAATTATTAGACAATATTTAAAAATTTTAATTTAATTATTTTTTTTTTTGATAATTTATTAGTTAAATAAAATATTTCAATTATAGTTTTAAATAATAAAATGGATAAGGCAAATAATATTAGTAATATGAATAATACCAATATTAAAAAAAATTTTGTAAATTTATTTTGTCAACTAACAAAAATATGTAAAGAAACAAATGAAGAAATAAATAAAAATTATAAAAAAGGCAAAAAAGATGCTTATGAAGAAATATTTCAATATTTTAATAAACAAGATAAACAATTAAGTGTAAATTCATTAATTATGTTTTTACAAGAAAAAATAGATAAAACTAAGAATATTATTAATAATAAAAATGATTTTGATGATGAACTTAAACCAATTTTTGAAATTAATAGTATTGATATTGGAAATACTAAAAAAAATGATTTACAAGATGATATTTATAATTTTAATTATTCAAAGCCAGAATTATTTATTCCTAATAAAAAGAAAAAAAATTAAATTATTTTTATTATATTAATTAGAATTATATTAATAAAGTATATATTTTAAATATATTTATTTTATAAATTTTATAATTTTCTTTTTCAATCTTTATAAATTTTTCTTTTATCCTTTTAAAATTTATCATATAATTTTTTTTTAAAAAAAGACTAATCAAAACAAAAATTTCAAAAAAAAAAATAATAAAATAGAAAATAAGCTTTTACTTAATTTTATAATTAAATCAAATTATAAATCCTTTTGAAAGAAATAAAATATTTTAATCAATAAATTATATATTTAAAATTACCACATAAATATTATTTATTAATCATTAGAAAAATATTTAACATCCAAAAAAAAAATTAAATAAATTAATTTAATATAAAATGAAGGACAATACAATTCAAAATTTACAATCAAAAAAATGTATAACACATACAAGAATAACAAACCATCCATCACATATGAGAAAAGGGAAAAGGCAAAATGTAAATGGTAATCTAATTTATATATTTTTTATAAGGAAAAAAACAAAATCTTGGCTTTTATAGTGTTTTAAACAGACAAAGAATAGAAAGTAATATTAAAAATTAAAAAAAATCTTATAGCAAATATAACTGAAATAAAATGTGAAAATATTTTTATTGATGATAATTTTGAAATGATAAATCAAAATGCAAAACAAGCAGAATTTTTTGCAAAAAGAATTGAAGAACTTCTTATTGAAATTTATTCTAGTTTTATAATTAATCAAGAAATAAAAGATAAAACAATAATTGAAAATGTAATATTATTTTTAATTTTTAAATTATAGTTTAAAAATTTTACTAAATCACTTCCTCCATTAATGAATTTAAGTTTATTAAATATTTTAGCAGAAAAACTTCCTAATTTTGTTTTAAATTTTATGAATAAATTATTAAATGATGAAAAAAAAAAAAAATTTCAATTAAAAATATTAAATGAATTTAATAAATATTCTGATAATTTAGATTCTTATAATTTAAAAACTGAAGATTATAATACAATTGATAATGCCATTCTTTCTAATTTTCAAGATTTACAATTTCCTTTAGATAAAAATAATTGTATAGATGAAAATGAATTTGATATTGCTCAAAAAATTCTTGAAGAACTTCTTAAAATTAAAAATATTTTAATTAATTCTGGAAAAGAAATTGGAAATACTTTTAGTAATTGTTTAAATATTAAAATTGATGATGAATTTAAAAATTTTGATTTAAAAAATCTTGATTTAAAAAATATTGATTTTCAAAAAATTCATTTAGAATTATTTTATGAAAAAATTCTTTCTAGTAAATTTGTTTCAGGGCTTTTAATATTAATATTAAAAAATGAAGATAAACAATTCAAAAATTTAAAAAGTCTTGTTAAAGATATTTGTAATTTCCAATGTGGAATTTGTGAATTTAAAAATTTTAAAATACAAATTGAAAATTATTTTAAAATAATAAAACAATTATTATATAATAAAGAAGGAACTAGTAAATTTAAAGAATTTATTTATAATATTGATGAAAATATTGATTGTAATTCTTTACATATAAATGAAAATTTATATAATCAAAATAATGATAATAAAAATAAAAAAGAAGAAAGAGATATTGATGAATGGGTTAATTATATTGGTCTTGATGATGAGAAAAAGAAAAGAAGAAAAAAAAAAAAAAATAAAAATAAATCAAATAAAGAAAATAGAGATATTAATAATAATAATGAAAATTTTAATGAATCTCAAAATGATTTTTATGATGAAATTGAATTAATTAAAAAATCATTGACTGAAGATAGTTGTAATAAGTATTCTATAAGGAAAATAAAACCAAAACTAAACCAAGATTGGATTAATCAAATTAAAATTATATCAATAAAATATTGATTTTATATATATATATTTTTTTTTATTCAAACATTAGAGTATTTTTTTGACTATTAGAAGATTAAAATTTAAATTTAATTTTTTTTTAATTTTTCTTATTTAATCTTATATTTTGAAATTGTAAAATTTTAAATCTCAAAACTAAAAAAGATTATAAAACCCTTTTTTAAATCTTTTTTTTTTAAATTAATTAATTTTCCTTTTAATTATTTTTATTTAATGGATAGTCATTTTATCGAATGCATTAAAAAGACATTAACATTAAATATAGAAAAAGAATGCATATCATATTTAATATCAAAAGGATTAAGCATAGGAATTGTATTATTTTCATTCACTTCAAAACTCCCTCAAATTTTATATATGTTAAAAGAAAAAAATATAACAGGATTAAATGATATATCAATTTTTTCAGATATAGTAATTTTTCTTTTTTCCTGTTTATATTCTTTTCATATGCAATATTCTTTTTTATCATATGGTGAAAGTTTTATAATTTTAATAGAAAATTTAATAATATTATTTTTATTTTGGAAATATCAAAAAGATCAAAATGGAGATAGAAAAAATCTTTTTTTTACAACATTAATATCAATTTTTACTTATTTTTGTTTAAAAGGAGATTACTTTAATGAAACATTTTGGTATATAATATATTCAAGTACACTTCCATTAACTAGTATAAGTAGAATTTCTCAAATGTATTCTTCTTATAAAGCTAAGTCAACTGGTCCTTTATCTGCTTTTACTTTTCTTATTAATATGTTAGGTAATTTAGCAAGAATTTTTACTTCTATTAAAGAAACTGGAGATTTCATGTTAATTTTATCTTTTGCTTATAGTTTTTTGTTAAATTTTCTTGTTTTTTTACAAATTATTTATTATAATAAATTTTATAAAGTAAATAAAGAGGAAAGTGAGAATATTGAAATGAAAAAAAAAAATTGAAATATATTAGAATAAAATATTTTTTATAATTTAAATTATATTTAAACAAATCTTTTTTTATTGTTTAATATTTTTTATATTAAAATTAATATTGAATTTTATATATTTAATATTAATTAATTATTTTTATATTCGAAATAAACTTTTTTATTGATTTGGTAAAATAAAACATTAAAATTTCAATATTCTAAAGATATAAACTAAAAATAATATAAATAATTCCTTTTAATCAAATCAATAAATTTTATATCAATAAAAATAGAATAAAATGTTTATATATTCTTAATAACATATTCTACATTATAATCGCCAAAAAAAGTTAAAAAATTTTCTTATATAATTAAATTAGATAATATCATTATTTTTATAGAATGAAAAAAAATATAAAAAAATAAAAAAAACTTTAAATAAAATTGTAAAAGATAATTTATTTCATTTTAATCTTAAAAATATTAATTATATATAATATTTATTATTCTAAAAAATTCAAATAAAAATTTAAAAGATAATTATGAAAGAAAAGAATAGTAATATTAAAAAGAAAAAGAATAAATGGGGAATTGAAAAAATAATTAAAGAAAAAATAAAAAAAAATTTAATTAAAAAGTACAATAAACCTATATATTTCTATAATATAAAAGTAATTGATGATATAATATATAATGAAAAAACTCATTTTGTAGAAGCATTTAAAGAATATTTATTATATGAAGATGATAATGAATTTTTAATAAAATTTTATTCCAAAAAAGAAACATCAAAAAGATTAAAAAGAATATTAACTTTTTATGATAAATATTCAAGAATTTATGCAAATTATACTGCAATTCCAGAATCAAAATACATGTATAAAAATATAAAAAGAAAACAAAAAATGATTGATCAAATGAAAGATTCAGAAGAAACTGAAGAATCATATAATTCTTCTTATCATACAATTTTTACAAAAAATGTAATGAATTCAATTAATAGTATTACAAAATCAATTTATAATAATGATAGTGATTCTAATAATTTATCTATTGAAAGTAGTTTAAGTTTAAAAAAATTAATAAATAAATTATCAATTCAAGAGAAGAGAAATAAAAAGGAAAATGAAATAAAATTTGATTTCAAAAGAAATAATAAAAATACGGATAATAAAAATATACAAGAAAAGATTATAGAAAGTAAAAAAAATTTATTATCAAATAATTCTTCAAAGAAAAAAATGATTTCTGCTTTATTAAGTCCAAAAATAAAAGCAAAACTTATTGAAAATAATTCAAAAAAAAATATTAAAGATAATATATTAAAAGAAAAAGCTATAAATCATAAATCAATTGAAAATAATGTTAAAAAAAATGATAAATTTCTTTTATCTACAAATACTAATTTAACTTCAAAAGAATTTATATCAAAAATATTATCATCTCCAATGAAAAAATCAATTTTAAAAAAAAATTTTCCATTTCATTCTCCTTCATTTCATAATATAAATAAATTTAATATAAAAAATTTAGTTTTCTCACCAAAAAATTATCAATATGAAAATATTCAAAAAATATTTTCAAAAAATAAAAATATTAAAAATATATCATCAAATAAAATTAATTTAAACTCATCTCATAAAAAAAGTAAATCAAATCCACAATCTGATGATACAAGAATTAATAATATAAATATTATAAATAATATTCAAAATGGTTCAACTCAAATTAATATTTATACAGGAAATGATTTATATAAATCTTTAAATATGAATCAAGGAGGTTCAATTTTTAATTCTAGTTTAAATTTAAAATCTTGTAAAAATTCTGTTGAAAAAATATTTGAAAATAGTAATTATATTGATAAAAAAAAAACAATTGGTTATAATTTTGAATTAAATTTAAAGAAAATTATTCAAAAAAATATTGAATTAGAATCGTCTTCTTCAAGAAGATATAATGAAAAAAAAAATTTTTTTGAAAAATTAGGAAAATATTTTTTTAATAAGAATTTTGAAATTAAAGATAGTAGTTCTATTTCTATAAAAAAATATCTTAATAAAAGTAATTCAATATCAAAAATATTAATAAATAAATCTAATAATATGAAAAAAAATAAAGGAAAATTAAAAAATGAATTCAGTTGTTCAAATTTAAAATCAAATAGTTATAAAAAAAATCTTTATTCAAAAATAAATAATAATAAAATAAATAACTTACAGAATAATTTTAATACAAGTAAATTAAAATTAAAAAAATTACATGATATAAATTTTTTCGTGCCTAAAGGTAGTAATGATAGATTAATAAATTCAGAACGAAATAATAAGACTAATAAATTCATTTTTTAAATTTTTATTTTTGTAAATTATAGCACATTTAAATTCAAAATAAAATTTTATTTTATATAATTTAATATTTTTTTATTTAATTTGAATTTTCAAAAACATTAAATAATAAATTATACATATCAAAATGTTTCAATAAAATCATAATAACAAAAATTATAAATAAAAGATAAAAATAGTATATTTATTTAATTAAATTAATAAAATAATGAAATAATAGAAATAAAAAAAATGAAAATTAAGTTATAATATGAAATAAATATTGTAATGATATAATAATAAATATAATAAACCATATTAAAACATTATATATCCTTTATTTTAAAAGAAATTAAAATTTCAATTAAAAAAACAATATTAAAAAAATAATTAAAACTTGAATTTTGAAATAATAATATTTAAAAATATTAGTACATTTTTTTTTCATAATTTTAAAAATAATCAAAATTCCCTAATCCATAAATAAAAAAAACACTTTTACTCCCTTTTAAAAATAAAATAAACAAAAAAAAAAAAAAAATAAAAAAAAAAAAAAAAATTTTTTAAAAAAAAAAAAAAAAAAAAAAAAAGAAAATATAAAAAACATTTATACATAAATAAATGGAATTTTAAAAGAATATTATTTAAAAC
>Ga0256407_10014019_pt1 | contig 10632 bp, 4 predicted proteins | sample RumenRJG_04DNA_FD_193489 | JGI IMG/M metagenome (GOLD analysis project Ga0256407, IMG submission 193489) | Bovine rumen microbial communities from Lethbridge, Alberta, Canada - RJG_04 | ecosystem: Host-associated > Mammals > Digestive system > Stomach > Rumen | place: Canada: Alberta | collected... | reverse complement strand
TCTTTCATATTTCCAAAATTACCTTTTGGAATTATCTTAACTTCTTCTCTTTTATTATTATTATTATTTTCATTTGTTTTATTTCCACCTTCAAATATATTTTTCATATTTCCAAAATTACCTTTTGGAATAATATCAATATCTTTTTTTCTATTATTATTATTATTATTTTCATTTGTTTTATTTCCTTCTTCAAATATATTTTTCATATTTCCAAAACTTCCTTTTGGTAATATTTTTATATCTTTTTTTCTTTCATTTGTTGATTTTTCTGGTTGATTTTGAAAAATTTTTATTCTGTCGATTAAAGAATTTTTTCTTTGTATTACATCTTTTTTTTTCTCTTCTTCATTTTTCATTATGTTTTCATTTGATTGCTGTTTTTGTTCTGGTTTTTTTTGTTCAAACATTTTCATTCTATCTTTAATTGATGACATTTATATGAATTTATTGCTATTTTACATATTTATATAAAATAATAAACTTTAAGTATGAATTGATTATATTAAATTTGATTTTTTATATTAATTTTTAATATATTTATAATTTTTATTATAAAGGATATATAGATATTTCTATTCTCTTTTAATATAAATAATTTCAAAATCATAATTATGGATTTATTAATTTTTAAAAAATTTATTTAATTAAATTGATAAAAATTAAATTTTTTCTCCCAACCATTAATAATATAATTTAATATTTTAATAATCATTAAAAAAAATTCCATTCCAAAATTAAAAAATGGATAAAAATAATGAAAAATCTAGTATAACAAACCCATATTACGAAACTCAAAATGAGAATGAAACCCCAATCCTTGAAAACTTAGAAAAACCCCAAAAAAAAACATCAATAAAATACACAACAGAAATTGATAAACCTCCATTAGTATTAGCAATTCAAGGAGGAAAAGGAAGTGGTAAAACAACATTAATAAAATCTCTAGTCAAATATTATACTAATCAAAATATAACAAAAGTAACTGGTTCAATAACAATAAGAAATTCAAAAAATCAAAGAATAACATTAATTAAATGTCCAAATGATATAAATGGTTTAGATGACTGTGCAAAAATTGCTGATGTTGCTATTACTTTAATAGATGCAAGAATTGGTTTTGAAATGGATACTTTTGAATTTATTTCTTTATTAAAAAATCATGGTTTTACTTCTGTTATGGGTGTTATTACACATATGGATGAATATAAACAAAATAAAAGTTTAAGTAAATATAAGAAAAAAATAAAAAAAAGATTTTTAAAAGATGCAACTGATAAATCTAAATTATTTTATTTATATGGGATTAAAAATAATTTGTATATAAAACAACAATTACATACAATGGCTCGTTTTTTAAAAGTTACTAATCCAAATACTCCTTTATTTAGAATTAATCATCCTTATATTATTTGTGATAGATATGATATTACTTTTATTAAAAATTCTAATAATGATGATAATGATGATGTTATGGTTAGTTTTTTTGGTTATGTTAGAGGAGCTCATTTTAATAAAAATGTTACTATTCATATTAATGGTTTAGGTGATTTTAATATTGATTATATTAAAAAAATGGATGATCCTTGTCCAATTGAAATTGTTGAAAAAAATGGAAAAAAGAAAAGAACTCTTAAACAAAAAGATAAAAATTTATATGCTCCATATTGTAATGTTAATTCATTAGAATATGATAGAAATAGTGGTTATATTAATATTCCTGAAAAATATATTACTTTTACTAAAGGAGTAAAAGAAAATGAGGATTTAGGTAATGATGAAGGAGTTAAAATGGTTAGAGAATTACAAGATGTTAATGAAGATATTGATAAGAATATTAATGAAGGGGATTTAGAAATTATTGGTGGAGTTAATATTGAGAGTGATAATATTAAAGGGAAAAATGATATTAAGGGAAATAGTAAAATTGATGGAATGTATGATAAGAATTTTAATTTGGTTAATGAACCTAATTTTTTAAATGAAAATGATGATCAAGTTTTAATGAATGAAATTTATAATAATAATGGAAATAATGAATTAGATTTATCAATTGATGATGATATTTTAACTGGTGATGAAATATTAGATACATATAAAGATAATGAAAATAAAGATAATTATGAATTAGATTTCTTAATTAAAAATGCAAGACAAAAATTTATAACAGGAGCATTTGACATAATAGAAGAAGAAGAAGAAGAAGAAAAAGAAAAAGACCAAAATAAAAAAATTGAAGAAAATGACTCAAAAAAAGATATAATAATCCAATCAAATGAAGAAATAACCCAAGAACAAAAAGAAGAACAAATAAAAAATGATTTAAAACCTTTTTTAAACGACCCATCAAAATATAATATATATGAATATGGATCATATATTAGAATAGATATAAAGAAAATAAAACAAAAATACATAAATCACTTTTCTCCAAATCATCCAATAATAATATCATCTTTATCATTGCAAGAACAAGAATCAAGATTGGGATTTTTAAAAATAAAATTTATAAAACATTTATGGTATCCAAAAATTTTAAAAACAAATGATCCAATAATTTTAAGTATAGGATGGAGAAGATTTCAAACAACAATATCATTTTGTGTAGAAGATAAAAATATGAGATTAAGATTAGTAAAATATACTCCTAAATTTGGTAGTGTTAATGCAATTTGTTATGGTCCTTTAATGCCAATTAATATTTCAGTAATTGCTTTTCAAAATAATTTATATGATAAAAATATAGAAAATTTTAGAATTTGTGGTAAAGGTGATTTAATAGAAGTAAATGAATCATTTAATTTAGTAAAGAAAATAAAATTAATTGGTGAAGCTGAAGAAATTTATAAAAAAAGTGCAATTATTAAAGGAATGTTTAATTCTAATTTAGAAGTTGCAAGATATATTGGAGCAAAAATTCAAACTGTAAGTGGAATAAGGGGAATTATTAAAAAACAAATTAATTTAAAACCTGAAGGGAGATTTAGAGCAAGTTTTGAAGATAAAATTAAAAAAAGTGATGTTATTTTTTTAAAACAATGGACTCAAGTTCAATTAATTCAATTTTATAATCCTATTATTGATTATGATAATAAAAATAGGAAATTATTGAGAAATATGTTTCAGTTAAGAAAAGATAATAATATTGAATTGAAACAAAATGTTGATAGTGAATATAAAGAAATTATAAGAGAAGAACAAGTTTTTCCTGATTTGGTCATTTCAAAAAATTTAGAAAAAAATTTGCCTTTTAAGAATAAAAGTAAAAATATTAAAGATTTAAATGATGAAACTTTTCATTTAAAAAAATTGGGGTTGCCTTATAAAAAACCTATTAAAAGTTATTTGACTAGTAATGAAAAAAATGTTTATTCTTTAATTCAAAGATTACAGACTTTAAAAAATATTAAAGAGAAAAATTTAAAAAAAGGAGAGGAAAATTATCAGAATAAATTAAAGAAAGAAGAAGAGAAAAAAGAACAATTAAGGAAAAAAAGAAGAAGGGAAAAAATGATAAAAAATATTAAAAATAAAAAGAAATAAAATAATTTAAATATATCAAATAAAATAAATATTGTATATATAAAATAAAATTTTAAATTTTATTTTTTTTAAAAAAAATATTATTTATATTAAAATAAATATGTCTAAAATTTTAATATCAATTGGATTTTTAATAATTTTTCATGCAGCATATTTAGTTTCAAAAAGTATTATAATAATATAATATTTATTTTCATTTTAGATAAAAATTTATTTTATAATGAATCAAGTATAATTGATTTTAATAAATTTCCACTTGAAATTTTATTGGAAATGATAATAAGTTTTTTATTTGTTACATTTGGTTCATTAAATGAATATGCAAATTTCGAAGAAATATATATAGACAAACAAAAAAGTGATAAAGTAGTAAAACATTTTGATTCAAAATTATTTAATTACATGTGTTCAAAAGGAGGAATGTTAAATCACTATCTTAAATAAAATAAATAAAAATAATATAAATTATTTAAAATATAGAAATTTAATTAAAAATAAAATATTCTTCCAAAAAATAAAAATATACTTTTTAAATATTATCAATATCAATATCTTCATCTTCTTTTTTTTCTTCTTTATTTTCTTCTTTATTTTCTTCATTTTTTTCTTCTTTATTTTCTTCTTTATTTTCTTCATTTTTTTCATCGTTTTTATTTTCCTCTTCTCCTTCATAAGGACCATTTTTAATCCATTCCGAAAATTGTTCTGCAGATTTTAAAAATTTATTGTTAATATCTTGATTAAAAAGTAAACTTTTATATTTATTTTGTTCTTTCTTTTCTAAAACACTTTTCCAAAAATCTTCACTTAAAATATCATAATTATACAAATAATAAAGTACACTTGAAACATATTGTTCACATTTTTCATTTTTTCTAGCAAAAATAAAATCAGACATTCCAACTAAGAAAAAAAATAAAGCTTCTTCATTTTTACTATCACTTTCATTAAAAATAAAAAATTTAATCAATGGAATTTTTTTTTCAAAAGCTTTAGTATATAAATTCTGATCAAAAATTCCATTAGCAAGAACATAGAATTTAATATCAATAGGAAAATTATATTCATTAATTAATTTTTTAACCAAATTACAATTTTCATTAATATCAATATCTAAATTAATAACATTAGGAATTTTTTCACAGCATTCTTTAATAGCTTTTCTAACATTTTTATCTAAAGTTTTTTTAACTTCTTTTTCATTAGTATTAGAACTAGGAGTATTATCCTTATCATAAGGAGGAGGATGTTTTTGTATATAAGATGCAAAATCATGTGTAGAATCTAATTTACTAACAGCACCACATGAACGACATTTACATTTAATTCCTTTTTTATCTTTTGTTACTTGAATTTTACCATGAATTTCTGGTAATTTACATTTTGGACATAAAACATATTTTTTTATAAATTTATCTAAAATTTCTTGCATTTTATCAATCGGATGATTACCATTTATTAAATAGGAATTTGCTTTTATTTCTATGTTTGATCCTAGTTCACGACCTATAAATTTTAAAGGATATTCTGTTGGAACTTTTAATGCTTTTGATACTTCTGGAAGATTTAACCATTTTGTTTTTATACCATTTCCTGTTCCTTGAATTGCTGTGTGGATTTTTGGCATTTTATAACGGTAGTGAGGATCACTTACTGTACTTGGGATGTTTAGTTGGTCTGAGGTTTCCATTTTATTTTGTTTTTTTTAGGATTTATTTTTTTTTTTTTTTTAAATTAATTTTTAAATGGAATTTTATATTTTTTTATATTTTTTTAATTTTATTAATTTTTTATATTTTTTTATTATTTGTTAATTATTATTTGTATATATTTTGATTATTTTGTATTTTTTAAATTATTGTAATTCTTAAAGATTTTAAGTGTCATTTTATATTTTCATATTTTATTTTCTTAATTATTTTTAGATGAAATATAATAATAATAAATATGAAAATAATCTTTTTTTGTAATTAAATCATATTCTTATTATTTAATTATAATTTTTTTTTCTTTTTTTTTATTAAATTGATGATAAAATATTTAAAAATTAAAATATTATTTAAACTTAAAATTAATTTTAATTATGATTATCCTCATTATTTTTCAAAAATATAAACCTTTAATAAAAATTGTTTTTCTTTTAATATTAAAATAATATAATTATAAAGAAATTTACAATTAATAAACTTAATAAAAAGACAACTTTATTGTATTTAATAAATAATTATTTTGAATTTTTTGAAAATAAAATGGAAAAAATTATAAACAAACCTTTTTCATATTATTTTTGTAATATGAATAAATATTTAATTAAATCAACTTTTATTCAATCACTCCTATTTATATTAGAATCAATAATAACTCTAACTCAATTTTTAGAAATTTATAATAATGAATATCATAGATATAATAAAAAATCAGAGATAAATAAGATAAGTATTGCATTAAAAGTTTTTAAATTTATTGATATAAATGATGAAAAGATAATTTTTTATAGTTTAATATCTTTTATTTTATTATTTGACATAATTTATTTTCTCTATGATTACATTATATGTCAAAATAAGATTTTATCAATAATTTTGATAAACTTTTATGAAATCTTTTATTTTAGATTATTATTCATTTTTTATATAACAATTATTTTTAGAGTAAAGGAATTTTATTTTTTTATATCATTATTAGTTGTTTTTTTTCATTTAGTTATAACAATATATAATTTCCAATTAAATCATCTTTATTACTTTAGTCCAACTTTTATTTCACTTCCTTATGATAATTTAAGTTCTTTAATTGATATTTCAAATTCAATTAGTAAAGTATTTATATCATTAAGTTTAAATAATGGATTTATAATTTCAAAATATTTTTATTTACTTTCATTTATTGTTTATTCAGTATCTTCAGGTTATTTTATTGTTATTATGATATGTAAAAGTTATTATATAATGAATAATTTAATTTTATCAAAAATAAAATTAGCATTTAATTTTGGAACTTTTATAACTTTAATTTTTATGTATTGTCATGGAACAAAAAGAATACTTTCAATTAGTTTTTTATATGTTATTTTTTATGCTTTTTTAATGTCTTTAATTGGGACAATTGTTTATAATCCATTTAATTTAATTTTTATTAAAAAAAATCATCATGATTCAAATGCAATTTATTATCTTTTTGCTAATTTTTCTGATTTACAAAATAAGATTAAATTTCAACAAGCCATTAATTCTCATAGAAGACAATGTAATATATGTGAATTATGTATTTCATTAAAAGATGATAAATTACTTAAAAATAAAGATGATAATATTGAAAATGATTATGAATATTTTTCTGTTATTTATAAAGGGGATAATAAATATTTTAAATTATTACTTTTTATTATGAAAAATTACATTGAATCAAAATTTAAAATGTTATCAAATAATCCAAGTATTTTAATGAATATTTTATATTTTCATTATTCTAAAATTTTTAAAAATCAAAATATAAATGTTAATTTTCAACTTATTTTTCTTGTATTAAATGAACAAAATAAAACTTTAATTGAAGAACAAAAAATTTTAGTTAATCAATTAATATTAATGAATGATTTTATTTATTTTTCAAAAAAAACTTTAGCTCAAATTAAAAAGATAATACATAATAATACATATATTGATTCACCTTCTCAATTTGAAGATATGATAACTTTATCTAATTTATTAAATAATTTAGATTCTAATCATTTTAAAAAGAAATTATTTATAAAAAAAAATTTAAATAATAAAAACAATTCATTTTATTCTTATATGATATGTTCTGTTTTTTATGAAGAATTATTAAATGAAAATATTTTAAATATCAATCTTCAAATAAGGGAAAATTTTTCTCAATATGATGAAATAATTACATTTCTATATCATAATAATAATAATATTACATTATTATTAGAAATTGTAAATTTTAATATTAAAATTATAAGAGTTGGAAAAGATTTAATTAATCATTTAAATTCATCTTTATATGAACTTTTTCCTAAAAATTTAGAACAATGTCAAAGAGAAAAAATAAAAGAAATTTTATTAGATTTCATATCAATAAATACAAAATCAACAGTTGAATATATTCAATATAATATTCCAGAAATGAAATTTATAATTATTGAAAAAGATAATGAATTATTATATTATAAATTATTAAACTTAAAAATAAATCTTCTTTATAAAAATAAAATGTCAGATGAATTAGTTTTTAATGGACAATATTCAATAAATAAAAATATAATAATAACAATGCAAAAAAAAAATTTAAAACATAAAGATATTATTATAGGTTTTGGTAATAAAAAATTACATTATCCTGTTATTGGAAATCCTCATAATGTTTCATTACAAAATTTCATAACTGAAAATAATATAAATGAAGAATTATTAAAATTTGATTTTTCATTTGAACATAATAATAATCAATATAATGTATATAAATATAATATTAAAAATAGAAAACATAATTCTTCAATTCATAATTCTACTTATTTAAATTTAGATAGTAGTTTAATAGAACAATCTTTAATTGATAAGTATAAAAGAGATGAAAATAGTGTTGCTTCAATGGAATCTACATCAAGTATAAGATCTTATGCAAATAATTTTTTAAAAAAATATAATAATGATGATAATAATTTATCATTAATAAAAGGACTTTTTAAAATCTTACAAATGATAGAAATGTCTTTTTTATTTTTATTAATTGTAATGACAATTGTTCAATTTACACATGAAAATAATTTAAAAAATAAATTTCATAAAGATTATAATTTAATAGGAGATTTTAGATTATATTATAGGAAATTATATCATTTAATATCATCTTTTTTAAATTTAATTTGTATTGCAGAAAAGCCAGAAAATTTAAATTGTATAAATTATATGAATGAATATACAAAAAGATATAATAATATTAATTCTCAACATACAATTAATTTTACTAAAGTTTTAGAAGATGAAAATTTTATATTAGCAAATTCATTTGGTGATACATTATATGAATTACAATTTTCAGTCACTGAATTAAATAATAAGGTTATGAATGAAATTTTTCAAAATAATTTTACTTTCAGACAAGTAGTTCCAAATTATTCTACTAAAACAGTTTCAGTTATTAATATTAATGTTTCTTTTAATGAAGCGTTAGAATTAGTTGTTAATTCTTTTATTATTCTAAATTCTAATTCTAATAAATATACTTATGAAACTTTTTATATTATTAATTATGAATATAATGTTTTTGATAATTTAAATTTTGATGCTGGAGTCGATGAATCTAGAATTGAATTTTATCAATTAATGTTAAATTTTTATAATTATGAAAGAGTATTAAAAGGTATAAGATATTTTTTAGATGATTATTATGAAAAAGAATTAATCTCATTTCGATTTATTTCTTTAGTTTATCAAATAATCATTCTTTTTATTAAAATTTTAATATTGTCATTACTTTTTTTTTATGTGAATCATTTTTATAAAATTCTTTTAATAATAATAAATTCAATTAGAATAAAATTAAAAAATGGAGAAGAATCAATAGATTTTAAAACTTTTTTTGAATCAAAAATATTAAATTTAGAACAATTAATTCAACTGTATTCAGAAAACCCAGTAACAATATTATCAAAATTAGAACATATATATTATAAATATAACAAAGAAATAAAAGAATTTATGAAAAAACAAAATAACGAAAAAGAAGAATTAGAAGATAAATATAAATCATTAATAAAACAAATACATAAAAAATCAATTTTTACAAAAAGAACATTAAAAAAAAGTAGATATAAAAAAATATATCAAATAATAATGATATTATTAATAATGGGAACAATAGGAATTTTTTTAATAGAAAATTACTTACTATTACTAATTTTTAGTGATTCAATATTAGTAATTAAATTAATAAAAAATCAATCTTCCTCAGAAGCATCGGCATATAAAAATGTAATTTATTTTCAATTAATGTTATATCTTAATCAAACAGAAGAAGAAATTTCCTTAATTGAAAATTATGAAAGTATCGATTCTCATATACAAGAAAAATTTATTGATATTTTTATATCTGAACAAACTCAAAAACAAGTTTCTTCAATTTTACCTTTTTTATCTGAATTAGTATCACTTGATTGTAAAGATTTTTATGATTTAGCAAATGATCAAAGATTAAATATTATAAATGAGAAATATCCTAATGAGAAAATTTATGTTAATTTATCTTATTATTGTAGTAATACTAAAGCAATGAATGCACATAAATCTGAAATTGTTTTTCAAAATTTATTTGGTTTAATTATGGATGGGATAAAATCTATTGGTTTAAAAAATTATGAAGGGATTATTAAATATCTTGAAAAAGATTATTTATATAAATGTTTACTTTTTAATTATTTTATTTTTAGACCTTTAAGAAGTATTGTTAATTTTCAAGTTATTGTTATTGGGACTAAAAATATTATGAAATTATTTGATAATTTTTTATTAATGAATATTATTGTTGATGCGATTTCTGATCTTATGGTTATTTTTATTATTGTTTTTGTTTTTATTATTGGAATTGAAAAAAATTATAAAAAAATTGTGAGACTTAGAAATGTTTTTAGAATATGTAAATAGATTTTGAATGTATCATATATTTTTTCAAGGATAATAAAAATTTTTTTATTTTCAATATTTTAAAAATTAAAAAAAGAATGTAAAAATGGTTATTTGGAAATATTAAATATGAGTTTTATTGTTATTGATTATTATATAAAGTAATTATTTAATAATATATATAAATAATTTGAAAATAGGTGAATCAAATTAATATTTCTAAATAAATATATTATTTAATATTATATTTATATATGATGAAATTACTATAAAAGTTAAAATCAAATTGTTATTAATTTTTTAAAACTAAAAATTAATTCAATTCAAAAAAATAATAAAAAATTTAATCAAAAAAAATTAAAAAATGACATTTTTTTCATCAACAGGCCAAAAAATAATATTTTACCTAATCCTAATAATAATAATAATATATTTCCTAAATAATTGGTTAAAAAATAAAAGT
>Ga0256407_10014015_pt1 | contig 10634 bp, 6 predicted proteins | sample RumenRJG_04DNA_FD_193489 | JGI IMG/M metagenome (GOLD analysis project Ga0256407, IMG submission 193489) | Bovine rumen microbial communities from Lethbridge, Alberta, Canada - RJG_04 | ecosystem: Host-associated > Mammals > Digestive system > Stomach > Rumen | place: Canada: Alberta | collected... | reverse complement strand
ATCCAGGATAATCAGGTCATAAGAACCTTCCTTCATCTCATCCAAAAAGCGGAAAGCATCTTCAGCAAAAGCTTTATGGCGCGAATCTCCAGGGAAGTTCAGTTCCATGTTGGCATTCACCAAATCCACAGCCTTGGCACTACTGTCGACCGAATGTACCGATTCTGCCCCACCCCTCATGGCATATACGCTGAAGCCTCCTGTATAACAGAACATATTCAGTACCTTACGACCTTGGGAATATTTCTCGAGTAAGGCTCTGTTTTCCCGTTGGTCAACGAAGAAGCCCGTTTTCTGTCCTTTCAGCCAATCGATATGGAATTTCAGTCCGTTCTCGATGGCAACATTGTCATTGCTCTCTCCAAGGATGAAACCATTTTCCTGACCCAGGGAAGCTTTAAAGGGAAGGGTTGTTTCGCTCTTATAGTAAATAGCTTTTAACGAATCACCCATAACAGCCTTCAGGGCCTCTGCTATCTGCATTCGACTAACATGCATTCCTACGCTATGGGCCTGCATAACAGCATTCTCGCCATATATATCAATGATTAATCCTGGCAGATTATCGCCTTCGCCATGAACCAGACGATACATATTATTATTTACAGAGCCGGCCAAGCCAATACTTTTGCGTACATCAAGTGCTGTCTCAAGCCTTTTTTCCCAAAATTCAACATCAATCTTCTGGCGATTAAAGGTAAGTACTCGCACAGCAATGCTGCCAACCTGCCAATGGCCGATTGCAACAAAACGGCCTTCGCTATTCAACACCTCCACTAAATCACCTTCTTTCGGTTCGCCTTCTATATGATGAACCGCACCCGAAAATATCCAAGGATGAAAACGCTTTAAGCTTTCCTCTTTACCTTTACGGAGAATTAACAACTTGCTCATCTATTTTCAAATTTCTAACCGCAAAGGTACGAATAAGTGAGTGGAATACAAAATAATTTATTTTATTTATTCCCGAACGTGATTATTTTAGAGACACCAGTATCAAAGGACGAGTAAACTTCGGCGAATTGAAAATTACAATTGACAGTTGCGCTACTTACAGAGGAGGTAATCTTTGGTTCAAGGAGATTGGCTTAACGAGCCATCCGGATAGGCTTAACGAGTCGTTCAGATATGACTTTAGGGGGGTAAGGGATTATCTGAATGAGTCGTGGAGATAAGGAGAACAACTCGTTCAGATTATCTGAATGAATCAAAGGTCACATGGTTTATGGTTCAGGGGTAATCGGTTAGCGTATAATTCTTAATTGCCACTTCGTTCTCGCGTTCCGCTCGCGCCCCATTCGGCGTTCTCAACTATCAACTGACATTAGACATTAAACTTTACCACATCGGTAGCTCATCATTTTTGGAAGTTCTAAGACCTAGACTTAACCTAGAGGTAACCATGAGGTACTCCTGACTTGTTTCGAAAACGAAAACCGACAAAGAAAGTCTTTGTCAATTTCCTTGATAAAAGAAAACCATAAAAACTCTAACCGCTCAACGCTAACCCATAACCTTTACAAACTAATCCAACTCCTCATCCCAATATGCATGTTCATCCTCTTCAGTCCAGGCATTTTCTCCTCTCTTACCTGCATTATTCAGAGCATAGGCAAAAAGAAAGGCTAGTCCTCCTTAACCCGTTGCATTGTGAAGGTGACGACGAAGGTAGTGCCATCTTGACGGGTACGCACAGCCTTCCATGTCATCACGCCATTCTCAATACTTGTGATTTCCCACCATTCACGCAACTCCTGGCCGGGATAATTTACAGGGTCTGTCCATCTGGTACAAATGAGAGTGCCGTCCACGAAGTATTCATTTTTTGTGTTTGCGCTCACCTTCCACTGTCCTTCATCGCAACAGTAGTAAACATAAGTCCCGTGAACACTGTTGTGCAGCAAATGAGGATGGCTACAAGCATCCAATGCATAATCTTTCTCATGATAATTACACATAGTAACATTAAGGTGCATGTTCATCAACTTCTTGCTGTACAGCTTCCTTTCTCTTGGTACGCGGAGAAATTTCATCCTCTGTATAGTAACCTTTCTGACCAGGCATACCATCAACAAAATCGCGCATCTGTTTTACCTCGTCGTTCTGTTCATGCCAAAGTTGTTCGTAATCCCTGATATAATCTGCACGAGGAACAACATTGGTATCGAAAGACATTTCGATGCAGGTGGAATCTTGGAAGTTACCGTAGCAATATATAAAATGGTTGACGTACCCCGTATTCTTGATAGTGTTAAATGTAAGTTTAATAGATCCGACCTTATGAGGAAGGACTACAATGGGGAGCTCGCTTTTGGGTACAAGACAGCCACAGGTAGTCTGTACTTCCTGGATAAAAAGAGGATTATCCGAGGTGTTCTCGAACTCGTAGCTGACATCCATCATCTCGCCTTGAATGACAGGATAATAATGCCTTACAGGATCCACAAGAATGACACTTGCCGGCTTAAGTTTCTTGTCGCATGCATGCAAGCAGCATAAAGTAAAGATAAACATCACTAATTTATTTGCATGCCATATATTCTGTTTATATGTTCTCACAAATATTATTTATTTAAAACAGTTTTATAATACGTTTATTTCGGTAGAAACAATCAGAAGCCTTCTATCTCGTCTAATGCCATTGTACGTTCCGACTCATCCCTAATCACAGTGAGTACCAGTGAACCATTACATGAAGGTGGAATATCGAAATCTGCAACTGCCCTGTAGATATTGCCTTGAATAGCTGTAGGGACAACACTTCCTAATTCTTTCCCACCGTAGGAAAGGGAGACTCTGAGAGGAAAAGCTATATGATAAATAGAATTCTTAGTCATGTTAACACGTAAACGTGTCATTCCCGAAACACATGGAATAGAGATACGTAGTGCAGGCCATGCCGACGAAATCAACTGGCCGCAATGATAGCACGAGGGCAATCCCAGCAGACCATCTGTAAGGATTGATATATCGTTATAATCTTGGTCTAAGGCTGTCAACGGTTCCAGTTTGGCACCGATGAGCAGATTCTTTCCCCATGTTTCATCAGCCCTGCGAAGCATATAGCGGTAATCATCTATGTAGCTGTCAATGGTCCCGCCTGATTCGCTATAGGCTACAATATCGTAATCTACAAGTTCGCTCAACTGTTGTAGCATCTGCTTACACCCTAAAGTATCGGCATCCATACGATTGAGTTCCAAACGGGTAAGCATCATCGCACGACATAATTTCTCGACACTTTGATGTTCCTTACCGGAGGTCTCTGGTAAAAGAGAAAGAAGCTTATTGTGAAATTTGACAAATTCTGTAGCAGGCAAATAGGTCTTTACTGCTGTTGGAACACCCTCGTATAGCAGGAGAGGAGCCTGAAGGTTCTCGACCATCTTTTCTTGTTTCAGGACAAAGTCGCACAAAACATCGCCTGTTACTGGATAATATTCTCGACAAAACTCCCTAAGCTTGGGACTCCAGTCAGCGTCGGGGTTAGAAAGTAGCAATGCCATGATATGTATCTTAAGACCATATAAGGTACTGTAATCATGACCGCTTCCGTTCAGGAAGATACCTTTAACGCCAGCCTTTGCATAAAGACGAAAGCGATGTTGGAAGATGGTAAATATAGGGAATGGTGTAAAATAGTCATCGAAGTTATTGATATAATCCCAAACATATAAATGTTGGGTATAGGCCGACCACTTGTTCAGCAAAGCGAGGAAATCGTCTTCTATGGGTGTTCGGACAGATGAAAGCGGAAAATACATGGCACTGATGAGAATACCGGCATTTTCCGGGAGAGGATTCTTGGGCAGGCTACATGTTGTTCGGTAATATGAAGCAAAGAAGGTGTGATTAGGGAACGCCTTGGTTAAGCGGTTCAACATATAATATACAGCACCGGAAGCATCGTTCTCTTTATTGCCTAATTCTACGCAATGTGAACACTCACAAACAATAGAGTTATCATTTGGGAGGATAGCAAAACGCATTGCTTTATTCTTCCCGTAATTATCTTTAATATATTTAGAGATATATTTAAAAAGAGCATCAGAAGAAAAACAGAACTGATCATGGGTCACGCCTTGTCCTCTTCTGGCATAAACACTGGGAGACGGTTTCTCAGGTAATACAACGGAAAGATTATGTCCCCAGATTCCCCAGTCACGATCAATACTGTTAAGACTTAAAGGAACATATACATCGCTGGTCAACTGAGGGAGATAAACCTCGCGATATTCGAAAGGAGATGTCGCAGTTGGCTGCTGCGTGTTGGTGCAACCCATCAGCAACATAAGCGGCAACATCAAAAGTAAATTCTTAAGCAGATGTTTCATGGTGAATATAGAATTTTTATTTAGCATGATTTAAAAGGCTAAATGGAATTGGAGAGCTAAAGAATAGATATTTCGGTATGAATCTACGAGTGAACCATCCAATTGCAGATATGGATTATAACAGGTGTTCCAACTGCCTGCAAGTCCCAGACAGAAGTGACGCGAAATCAGATATTGTATGTCGAATCCGACCATAGCATTTGTATGCGAGATATTACGTAAAGCTGTCTGTTCGAAAAAAGTCAACTCAGGAAATGATCCAAAACCGGTAACAACAGAAACAGACGAGATATTATCGTTGTTAATAAAGAGTTTACCTTTCAAGCCGACATTATAAAAGAAACTGTTTGAAAATAAGGTCAAATCAGAACTGGCTGTCACTTTAACACGTTCCCAATCTTTCTCGAGGGATGGTGTTATAAGGAACAAATCGTGTTCATCCCTTGTAATCTGTCCAATATCGACACCTCCAAGGTAAAGATATGTAGGTGGTGTTCTACGGTATCCTAAACGAAGTGATGGCGTCCAATGTCTGGGAGCCGAATATGAGAGTGAGACATTGGCACCGTACTTATTGAAATAACGGGTAGAGACTGATGCATTAATCATCCCACTCCATTTGGAGTTAAAGGTATGGTCCCATTGGGCCATGAACTCAAGTCCTGAACCGCCAGACTCTTTATCTCTCCCATAATGATAACCGTCGATACCCTTATAGCTAATCTGTCCGGTATATGTATTACGTGGGTTGACCCTGGCATAAGAAACTGTTGCTATGGAATATAGATGAGCTATGGTTGAAAGGGTCTCGTCGTGTGCATCATAAAAAGCTGCAGTATATGATGCATCTACCCTATTCCGGAATCCTTTGAAGCCAAGATAACGCATGTGATGGATATAATCCTCCTGTTCGGCATTACTCGGATTATAATAGCGTTTCTGGTATTCGTATGCCTTGTCGAACTGCTTCAGGTATTCGTATGCAATACCTTTATCATACAAGAGGTCTTTATTATCGGCATCGTAAACCAATGCTGAATCTATTACCTGTAGTGCTATATCTGATATTCTGTTCTTCAGAAGTTGAGTTGCCCACTCATGACTGATACCGGAATAGGCTGACACATATTGAGGATCAACGAATTGAACAGAATGCATCTTAGGTCGAAGCATCTCCAACGCTTCGGTATTTTTTCCTTGCGACTGAAGGGACACAGCCTGTTTGACCACGAAATAAGGCACATGCGGATATGTGTCGTAACCAATAGCGGCATAATACCGGAACTGGTCGTCACGTTTCAGAGTCTGGTTTACATTTATAAGACAGCGCATGGCCACTTCGCTGCCAGGAACAATTTCCAGCAGTGTCTTAGCTTCACTGAGAGCCTCTTCATAACGTTCTTCCTCGATCAGGAATTTCAGCCGGTTGGCAGCAAAATCTTCGTATGCTGAAGCAAATCTATGACGATTCTTCGGGCTCCTCTCGGATGCTTGGACAACGAGTCTATGCGCTTCTTCTTGACGATTCAGACGCCCCAGCACCATTATCTGTCTGGATACAGCAGCCGGCCACGAATCGACCGTATCGGGCAATAGTTCCAAAACGCGACTGATATGCTGATAAGCATCTTCCCACTGCTCTGAAGCAAAATCATAATCGGAGAGTTGTAACATCATGTCGGCATAGGCCTCTATAAGTTCTTCATCTTCGGGATTCTGCTCGTACAGTTCAGTGAGAATTTTGTAACAGCGTTTTTCATTACCCGTTTTTTTCTCAACTGTATAGAGTTTCATCAGAAGTGCCGGTGTACGACCTTCATGCTTCATAGCTTCATCTATATAAAAGCGGGCATCATCGTAATATCCTCTGGTAATCGATGTATTCAACAGATAAAGCAGGGCATCACGGTTATGGGTGGCAAGATAAAGACGTCCGTTAGCTTCATAGGGGTCATGCATACGGGCATCGTTAGCTACTTCTTCGAGAAGATAATTATAAAGATTTGTACCCAGATTTTTACTCTTGACAAAAGCCAGGGCCTGCGTGTAGAGCCCTAAGTCGGTCATTATACCTACAACCTTATTTATAAGCTCAGCGTCGTTAGGATAACGAACCAGTCCACGATTTGCTGTTCCAATGGCCTTTTCATACTCGCCTAACTTAACATATGTATTGACTAATTCTAAATAATAATCACGCATTTCCGGATCCTGATCGATCCATTTCTCCAAATTATCGGCAGCATCACGAAGAGTACTTTTCTTCAGTACATTATTCCAGTTTTCGTGGTTACGCCTTCTGACATCAGCCACAACAATGGAATCGTTGGGGTAAATATGAGCCAAACGAGTAAGGGCGGCATCAGCTTCTACATCATTTTTAAGCTTTCGATAAAAAGATATTTTACGACGCCAAAGGTCACGGTCGTAAGGCTGGAATTCCAATAATTCGTTTATATAACAGATTGCACTGGAATAATGTTCAAGCTTATCTTCGACATCTACCAGCACACGTTTAGCTTTAAAATGCAGGTCGTTGGTCTGAGTCGCCCTAACAAGATTATAGCGTGCCTCATTCATATCACCAATCACATAGTAGTAACGGCCATTCAAATAGCGGAGGTCAGGATCATCAGGATACTCCTTTAAGCCTGCATCAATCTCACGCTTGGCCGTATTCCATGCGTTAGAACTTATATAACCTTCAGCACGATGATAATAATAACGAGGGGTATGTGGTATTTCCTGAGCATTAGCCAAGGAGGAGAAGGATGCGAGTAGAATCGCCATTAAAATGAATGTATATTTTCCCATCATGATTGCTTCTTTTTAACACCTCTACGCTGAATGGGCTTCCAGACTGAAGTCTGATTGCTAATAAATTGCCAATAGCCCAAATTTGAACAATATGTTATAATCGGATGATATATAAACGGTTCCAAAAAAGTAACCAAGAGTAACTTCAAATAGCTTATCGTTGTATTTTTCCATTCGACTGCCTTGGACGAATAATCGAAGAAAATAACAAAAGTAGCCATAAAAACCGAGAATATATATATCATGCCAAAAAGTAAGATTGCAGAATCCCAGTTAACACCACCAGCGAAAATCAGCCAGATCATAAACAGGAATCCAGTAAGTTCCAGCATAGGAGCAATAAACTCGAAAATAAAAATGTACGGCAAAACAAAGGCACCAATGGGACCGTAATGAGGGTTAAAGAACAACTTACGGTGATTGGAAATAATTTCGAACAAGCCACGAGCCCATCTGATACGTTGGCGACACAAAGTTTTAATTGTACCCGGTCCTTCCGTCCAACAACAAACCTTGGGTACCTGTGCCAGACGGAAATCCTGCCCTGTGTTCTTCATGTATGTTACCATACGCAACAGCATATCAACATCCTCTGCCATACTGGTCGGATCATAACCGCCGGATTTAACAGCAATATCGGTATCAAAAAGACCAAATCCTCCGGAAATATTGGGCAATGCATTAATGCTGGACCACCCCAACTTACTGATTAGGAAAGAACGCAAATATTCCATCTGTTGAAACATAGGAATTAACGTTGTAGGAACATTAGCCTCAACAACACGTCCGTCTTCAACGATACAGCCGTTACTCATCAGCATTGTAGCACTAACACCAATCATCGGTCTGTGGCTGTTAACTACCAACCACATCATACGATACAAGGCCATAGGTTCAATGATGCAGTCAACATCGGTACAGACAAAATACTTATTACTACAGACATTGATTCCGGCATTAGATCCATCGGCTTTCTTTCCTCCGTGTTCTTTATCCACCACCACAAGTTTGCTATATTTGGGATCTGTTGACTTTAATACGCGTTTAATGGGCTTAGACTGCACCTTCATAGCAATATCATAAGGCACCTCGACCAACTTATAATTATTGATAAGCAGCTCTAAGGTGCGATCGGTACTGGCATCGTTTACAATAATAATCTCATAATTAGGATAGTCGATCTGCATCAATGAATGTACATTGTCCAGGATAGTGACCTCCTCGTTAAATGCAGGTGCTATAATGGAGACGGCAGGTGTAAGCGGTGAGCCCTTTAGGAAATACTTGATAGTCTCGTCGTCAGGAATATTTACACTGATATTTGTTTGGGCCCGGCGACTCATAAATACCAGATACAGATAACTGAACATCAGTGCCATGGTATATCCAAAAACCAAATAACAGAAAAAGTAATATATCGTAATCCACATAAGTACAATATCTGAATTTTAGCTGTTATACACAGTCTCGACCGAAGGATGATAAGCCTGTTCTTTGTCAAGACGAATTTTCTCAAGGGTTATAGGGTTGTTAAAGAATTCAAAGAACTTCTGATCTATATCCCGTGCATTCTTCTCCAATTCATAAAACTTTGCCCTACCTTCTTCACCATAATTATATATACAACGTAAGGCTTCGAAACGAACGTGCGGGTTTGTCGTATTATAAAATCCCTCCAATAAGGCCCCTAAACTTCTGCCTGTAGCAAAACGGGTAAGAGCGTGCATAATTGCGACTTTCGTATCATCGGGTTGTATCAACAAGGCATCAATCAGCAAATCCTCTCCGGCGGTATAATGCAAATATCCCCATGTACGTGAGATTTCTTCTATCAGTTTTTTCTTTCGAGGTTGAGTCTTGTATAATTCTGTCAACTGGTCACAGTAATCCAATTCATCAAATCTTCTCATCAAACGTACAAACATGCATTGTGAACTTTCATTCTTCTGCAAATTAGCCCAACGTGCAAGATTGGGAAGTTTACGCCCGGACTTGCGTCTTCGCTGCAAGGAGTATGCCAACTCTATCTCGTCTTTAATGCAACAATGCTTGTCGAAAAAGTCTGTTTCGAAGTAATCGAGGTCACTGTCAGAACTAAGCATAATGTTTGAATACATGGCCAAACGTTGCACACGGAGATACTTGGAACTGAGAAGTTTGTTAATAACCCAAGGACTGACAGGTAATTTGTAAGTTCGAATCATACTCATGTAACGAACTTTCTTATGCATACTTCTAAGACTAACTTCTTTCTCCAGAAACTCAGGAATACCAAATAAAAAAAGTAAGGATGTTATGTTATCCCTATTTGCCAAATCTGACCTTTCCGTAATAAAACGCGAGTAAAAAAGTTCAACAAATGATTCTTTTTCGCGTTTGTTTTTAAGTATCTCCTTGCCAACAACATCTCTATCCAAACCAAAAACTTCAGCTATCTCATATCTGGACATTCGTTTCTGAACCTCGGAAGAAAGCATATAATCCATCCCCTTACCAAATCTTGCATCAATGCGTTGGTCAAGTCTTCTTCGTCTTTTCCTTTCAAAAGACATATAGAGTAAATGACCGAACATTGCTATTATCAAAATAATGCAAAAAATAGTTACAGAAACTGCAACTTTAACCTCACTAGGGTAGTCTGCAAACATACTCCATCCATACTTAAAATAGTAGGAAGCATATGCCTCTATTAAATTAAGATAGTATTTTAATATCGAAACACTACTCACTTTACAGAAATTTGGCTATTAATATAGTCATTCAAAAACGCCTGCAAAATTAGGTAAAACTATTCACACACCAAAAGAAATTGAAAAATTTTTCATTTTTTGTTGATACATATCAATCAAAAAGGATGTCAACATATTATTTAAACAACATCTTTTTTACAATTCCGTCATTACCACGTACAATTACCAAGCCATGAGGAACAAACACTCTGCGTCCATGCAAGTCGTAAAAAGTCTGGTAATTATGCAGTTGTAGCGGAGCAATAGAAGTCTGCATTTCCGGATGAAGAGCAATCTCACTCTCAAGAAGCAACTTATATGCATAATCCATATCAGGAGCCATCGAGAAATTATCAAGCAACTGATAGGAGTCAGAGAGAGTATTAAACCGGTAAGCACCTGAGACAGCAGAAATTGAAATGGCTTTCGGTTGATCAGACTGAACAAGTTTTGTGCCTTCGATACCTAAATAAAGACCTGTTCCTACATTATATATATAATATTGTCTGTAAGGTTCAGAGTGTAAGACAAGCCAATTGGCGCAAGAATCCATAGCGTCCTCCGTGCCGTCTTTGACAAGTGATGTTTCCATATTATCTTTCTGAGCACACAAAACTGATTGTTTTGAAATGTTATGTATCTGATAACAGCGTGTTGTACTGATATGCTGCAACTTATTAACAACACTATATTTGAGTGGTGTTGCATAGGATAGTTTTTCCAATGCCTCCTCTAGGGCTAATGTGTCTGTACA
>Ga0256407_10014014_pt1 | contig 10635 bp, 8 predicted proteins | sample RumenRJG_04DNA_FD_193489 | JGI IMG/M metagenome (GOLD analysis project Ga0256407, IMG submission 193489) | Bovine rumen microbial communities from Lethbridge, Alberta, Canada - RJG_04 | ecosystem: Host-associated > Mammals > Digestive system > Stomach > Rumen | place: Canada: Alberta | collected... | reverse complement strand
CCTATTTTAGACAATAAAAATATAGTGTATTTAGACAGTGCTTCAACGACACAGAAGCCTATACAAGTATTAGATGCTATAGAAGAATATTATAAAAGATATAATGCAAATCCTCATAGAGGAGCATATTCATTAAGTGTAGAAGCAACAGAAAAGTATGAGAATACAAGAATCAAAATTGCTAAATTTATAAATGCTAAACATACAGAAGAGATAATATTTTCAAAAAATGCAACAGAAAGCTTAAATTTACTTGCATATTCGTATGGAACAAACAATTTAAAAGAAAATGATGAAGTGGTTATTTCTATTATGGAACATCACTCTAATCTAGTACCATGGCAAAAAATAACTGCAAATACCAAAAGTAAATTAAAATATATGTATATAAATAAGAGTTTTGAGCTTTCAGATGAAGAAATAGAGACAAAAATAACAGATAAAACGAAAATAGTTGGAATAACACATATTTCAAATGTTTTAGGTACAATAAATAATGTAAAAAAGATAATAAAATATGCACATAAAAAAGGAGCAATTGTAATTGTTGATGCATCACAAAGTATTCCACATATGAAAATAGATGTGCAGGAGCTAGATGCAGATTTTCTTGTTTTTTCTGGACATAAGATGCTTGCTCCACTTGGAATTGGGATAATGTATGGTAAAAGAGAATTACTAAATAAAATGACTCCATTTTTAATGGGTGGAGATATGATTGAATATGTGTATGAGCAAGAAACTACTTTTGCACCACTTCCTAACAAGTTTGAAGCTGGAACTCAAAACGTTGAAGGAGTTATAGCGCTTGGAGCTGCTATTGATTATATTGAAAGTTTGGGATATGATAAAATACAAGAGATGGAAGAGAAAGTTGTAGCATATGCAATTGATAGACTTTCTAAATTAGAATACTTAACATTATATATAACGCCAAATAAAGAAAACCATTCTGGTGTTATATCATTTAATATAAATGGAGTACATCCACATGATGTAGCAAGCATTTTAGATGTAGAAAGTATATGCGTAAGAAGCGGAAATCACTGTGCACAGCCACTTATGAGATTTTTAGGAATAGATTCAACTTGTAGGGCAAGTTTTTATTTTTATAATACGAAGGAAGATGTGGACAAACTAATAAAAGCTTTGAATAAAGCATATGATATGTTTAAAAAATATATATAAGAAAAGGGATAGGTTTTAAATGAGTGAGTTAGATAATATATATAATGAATTGATTATGGAACATAGTATGAACTCATATAACAAAAAAAAATTAGATCATGCAGATTTTTCTAAGATGGGTCATAATCCTAATTGTGGGGATGAGATTACATTAGAACTAGAATTAGATGGAAATATAATAAAAGATATGGCATTTAATGGACATGGATGTGCTATTTCTCAAGCTTCAACTTCTATAATGATAGATACATTAAAAGGAAAAACTATTAATGAAGCAAAGGAAATAATAAAAATATTTATAGAGATGATAAAAAGAGAAATAATAGATGAAAAAGAATTAGAAAAACTAGAGGATGCTATTGCATTTAAAAATGTATCTAATATGCCTGCAAGAGTAAAATGTGCTCTTCTTGCATGGCATACAATAGAGGATATGCTAAATAAAAATTAAGGTAGTTAAAAAGATATTTAAATTGTTAAGAAGTGTAATTATTAGGAGAATTATAAAATGGAAAACAAAAAAGTATTATTAGGTATGAGTGGAGGAGTAGATAGTTCTGTATCAGCATTAATTTTAAAGCAGCAGGGATATGAAGTAATAGGAACAACATTAGAACTATTTGCAGGAAGTAGTTGTTGTAATATAAATACATATATAGATGCAAAAAATGTTTGCATGCAAATTGATATACCACACTTTACTTATGATTGTAAAAATGAATTTAAAGAACATGTAATAGATGATTTCATAAATTGTTATTCAAATTGTAAAACTCCTAATCCATGTATTGAATGTAATAAATATATGAAATTTGGGTTTATGTATGAAAAGGCAAAAAAACTTGGCTGTGATTACATAGCAACTGGACATTATGCAAAAACGGAATACAGTGAAAAATATGGAAGATGGGTATTAAAAAAGTCAAATGCCGGAAAAAAAGATCAAAGTTATGTATTATGGAATATACCAAAACAACTAATAGAATATGTGAAATTTCCACTTGCAAATTTTAAAAGTAAAGACGAAATAAGAAGAATTGCAAACGAAAATAATTTAAAAGTAGCAAATAAGCCAGACAGTGAAGATATTTGTTTTGTACCAGATGGAAATTATAAGAAATTTTTAGAGAATAATTCTAAATTAAAACCAAAACAAGGTAATATTGTAAATTCCAAAGGAGAAGTTCTAGGAAAACATTTAGGATTGTATAATTATACAATTGGACAAAGAAAAGGACTTGGTATTTCTTATTCTGAACCTCTATTTGTACTAGGTTTTGATCAAAATAAAAATGAAGTGATAGTTGGAGAAGAAAAGGAATTATATAAAAATGAAATACTAGTAACAGAAATTAATTTACTATTATTTGATGAAATAAAAGACTGGATAAAAGTAGGAGTAAAAACAAGATATTCTTCAAAAATATCAGATGCTAAAATTATTCAAGTAGATAATAAAATAAAAGTAATCTTTGATGAACCTCAAAGAGCAATAACACCAGGTCAATCTGCAGTATTTTATATAGATGATATCGTTGTTGGAGGAGGAAAAATAGAAAAATAATTCGAGATATATTGACATAATTAGACTGAAGCTTTATAATCTTTATTAATAAAAATATATATTATCAAGAGTGGACGAGAGAATCGGCTTTATGACTCCACAGCAACCTGTTAATTATAAGGTGCTAACACCGACAAAGTTAAAGTACTTTGGATGATGATTGTAAAATCTAAATATTAGCCTCTGTACTTTTAGTACGGAGGCTTTTTAAAAGTAAGGAGAGAATAGAAATGAGAAAATTATTTACGTCAGAAAGTGTTACAGAGGGACATCCAGATAAATTATGTGATTATATTTCAGATAGTGTATTAGATGCATGTGTTACTGTAGATCCAAATTCTAGAGTAGCTTGTGAAACTGTAGCAGGAAAAGGAGAAATATTTATAACAGGAGAAATTACTACAACAGCAGATTTAAAAATAGAGGAAATTGCAAGAAAAGCAATTAAGGAAATAGGATATGACAATAGTGATTTAGATATAGATTATAGAACATGTAAAATAACAATTAATCTTTCAAAACAATCTCCAGATATAGCATTAGGAGTTGACAAATCATTAGAAACTAAAAAAGGAGAAAAGATAGAATCTGAAGGAGCAGGAGATCAAGGTATTATGTTTGGTTTTGCATGTGACGAAACAGAAGAACTAATGCCACTTCCAATTCTTTTAGCACATAAACTTGCAAAAAGATTATCTGAAGTTAGAAAGAAAAATATAATAAACTATTTACGACCAGATGGAAAAGTACAAGTTACAGTTGAATATGAAAATGAAAAGCCAATTAGAATAGATACAATTGTAGTATCTACTCAACATAATAAAAATATAGATTTAGAAGTATTAAGGAAAGATATAATAGAAAAGGTAATAAAAGTAATTGTTCCAAATAAATTATTAGATGAAAATACAAAATATTTTATTAATCCAACAGGGAGATTTGTAATAGGAGGGCCTCTAGGAGATAGTGGACTAACAGGAAGAAAAATAATTGTGGATACATATGGAGGTTATGCAAGACATGGAGGAGGAGCTTTTTCTGGGAAGGATGCAACTAAAGTTGACAGATCTGCAGCCTATATGGCAAGATTTATTGCTAAAAATGTAGTAGCAAATGGTTATGCGAAAAAATGTGAAATACAATTTTCATATGCTATTGGAGTTGCAAAACCAGTTTCAATATATGTAGATACTTATGGAACAAATACAATTCCAGAAGAAGAAATTATAACTAAAATCGAAAAGACTTTTGACTTAACACCAAGAGGTATAATAAATTATTTAGAATTAAAAAAACCGATATACAAAAATACAACAAATTATGGACATTTTGGAAAAGAAAATTTAAGTTGGGAAAAAATAATTAAATTTTAATAAAAAACAAAGGAAGGAGTGTATGGGTATTTAAGTTATTAAATATAGCATACAAAAAAATAATGACAATTGAAATATTAGAAAAAGGACTAAAAGAGAAAAAACTGGATAGCATTTATTTGTTCTATGGGGAAGAAAGATTTTTATTAGATAGCATAGTAAAGAAAATAAAGAAGATATTTGGAGAATTATTAATTGGTATTAATTATATTCAAATAAATGAAACAAATATTAAAGATTTGATATATGAAATAGAAACTCCAGCTTTTGGATATGAAAAAAAATTAATAATTATAAAAAATTCTGGAATATTAAAAAAAGAAGGAAAAAGAAAAGATCCAAAATTATCAGAAATTAAAGAAAAAGTGAATAAATATATTTCTGATAATATAGAGCAAATTAAAGAAACTGTAATTTTGGTATTTATTGAAGAAGATATAGAAAAGCAAGATTTGTATAAAACTATAGATAAAAATGGAATTATATGTAATTTTGAATTATTAAGACCAGTACAAATAGCAAAACGAATTAAAGAAATTTGTAAAGCATATAAAGTGAATATTGATGACAATACAGTAATGTATTTTATAGAAGAATGCGGAACAAATATGCAAGATTTGATTAATGAGATTAGAAAATTAATTGAATATGCAGGAGAAAATGGCAATATTACAAAACAAGAAATTGATTTACTATGTATTAAACAAATTAATAGTATTATTTTTGATTTAACAGATAACTTAGGTAAGAAAAATGTAAAAGAAGCTATTAATGTTTTACATAATTTGATATACGAAAAAGAGCCTATACAGAAAATTTTAATAACATTATATAATCATTTTAAAAAATTATATATTGTAAAATTATCAGAAAAATATAAAAAAAGTTTAACAGAAAGTTTAAATTTAAAACCAAATCAAATTTTTTTGACTAATAAATATAAAGCACAATCTAATTATTTTAAAGAAGAAGAATTGAAAAAGATATTAGAAAAGTTATCAGATTTAGACTATAATTATAAAATAGGTAAGATAGATTTAAATATAGGATTAGAATCAATTTTATGTAGATATTGTGGATAAAAGAAAAAAAGATGATATACAAGATCTTTGTGTATCATCTTTTTTGAATAAAAACACCTAATTTTTATAAAAATAAGAAATGGAGGTAATTAAATATGTATAATTTTAGAACAGATTTAGCAGATGAAAGAAGAGATATTTATATAAAAGCAAATAAGTTAGAAAATGAAATAGATGGTGTTGAAACAGAAGAAACAAAAATAGATGAAAATATAAATGTTACGAAGGTTAAAATTACAAATGAAATCGGAGCAAAAGCTTTGACAAAACCTATAGGAACATATACAACTATTGATGTTAAAAATTTAAAGATTGCAACTAACGAAGATATAGAAAAAGCTTCAGAAATATTAACAAGAGAGCTTAAAGAATTAATAAATATGCATATAAAAAATCAAGAAGATGTATTAGTAGTAGGTTTGGGAAATCAATTTGTTACACCAGATTCACTAGGCCCAAAAGTGATTAATGATATAGAAGTAACAAGACATTTATTACAATATATGCCACAATATGTAAAACCAGGTACAAGACCAATTAGTGCGATATCACCAGGAGTACTTGGAACAACAGGGATAGAAACATTAGAAATATTAAAAGGAATTGTTGAACAAATACAACCTAAATTATTAATAGTAATTGATGCATTAGCTTCAAGAAGTATAGAAAGGATAAGTAGCACAATTCAACTTGCGGATACCGGAATTGTACCAGGTGCCGGAGTAGGAAATACTAGAAAAGAATTAAGTAAAGAAACATTAGGAATTCCAGTAATAGCTATGGGAATCCCAACTGTTGTAGAACTTGCTACAATTGTTTCTGAGGGAATAAACATATTTATTAAAAGATTACAAGACAAGTCAGAATCAAATGAAAAACTAAATGAAATAAAAGAAAAAGATAATTATGAAGAAGTAAAAGAAGCTTTAAATGTAGGTGATTATAATATGATTGTAACTCCTAAAGAAATAGATACTCTAATAGAAAATATGAAAGATATTGTAGCCAGAGGTCTTAATTTTGCACTATAATTTATGTAAAAATATTGACTAAATATAAAAGAAATAGATGCATAGGATAGAAAAGGTATAAGAAATATTTAAAATCTTTACCTTTTTTACCATTATATAATAGAATAAAAAGAATTGGTAACATAGTAAATATACATAGGATAATAAGTTTATAATAGAAATTATAGTTAATTAAATCTGGTAAATATTTAATTATACATATAATAACATAGGATAAGGCCATTAATATTTTTTTGTTTTTAAATATATGAAATATAAAAATAATTATAATACCAAATGCACCATAGCATAAATTTATAATTTCAGATAGTAAAGCAATTAATGTCACGAGAATTAACCCTAAATATTTATTCTTTTGTTTATTATATATAAAAATAGAAAATAATCCAAAAAGTAATGTAAAAATTACATTAAAGCTAAAATCTTTACCAATACTAGATTCAAATAATGTATAAGGAATTTGAGATATTATAGCAAAGATTAATAATCGTAGAAAATATTTTTTTAAGTTTTTAGTATGAGAATATCCCTCAGATATTTGAAAAGCAAATATAGGGAATGCTATTCTGCCTATATAATTAAAAAATGAAAAACCATTAAAAATAAGGTATCCAGAATGATCTGTTATCATTGTAATTACTGCTATAATTTTTAAAATAAAACTTGTCATAAAAATACTCTCCTTAAAATTATTATATATTATAATTTTTAGGAAAGCAATTAATTTTAAATTTTAAAAAATTTGTAATTATCATTGTAAAAAAAAAATCAATATGATATTATCTAAATAATATTGCAATAACATCTTAAGTACAAAAGCAAAAGTTAGATGGTGTATAGTAATTTATGAAAAACAAGAGGCAATTTTAATCGACCGTTCTTCAGAGAAATTACTTAAAAACACATTTAAGGAGGTTCATAAAATGAAAAAAATCAAAAAAAGAGCTAAAAATGAAAAAGCATTAATAAAACTACTTATTATAATATTTATAATTTTAATGGCTATTTATGTTTTTAATATTAAAAACAAAGAAAATAGTGAAAATTCAAATAATATAGGAAATGTTGTAAAAAATGAAAAAATAGATAACATAGCTCCTGAAATTACATTAAATGAGGAAAAAACGATTATTACTATTGGAGAAAAATATATACCTAAAGCTACAGCTAAAGATGATGTAGATGGAGATATTACATCAAGAATACAAACTTCGGAATTAGATACTTCAAAAGCAGGAGAATATGAAATAAATATATTTGTATCAGATAATGCAGGTAACAAAACCGAAAAAAAACAAAAAGTTATTATAAGAGAAGAACTAAAAAATGGATTGCCAGTTCTAATGTATCATTTCTTTTACGATAACAATAAATACTTTAAAGCAGATAATAATTGGCTTAATATAAATGATTTTGAAGAACAATTAAAATATATGAATGAAAATAATTTTTATTTTCCTACTTGGAACGAAGTAAATGATTACATAGATGGAAAAATTAAATTACCTTCTAAAAGTGTAATTCTTACTGTAGATGATGGAGATGCTTCATTTTTTGATTTAGCAGTACCTTTATTACAAAAATATAAAATTCCTGCAACATCATTTGTTATAACATCATGGTATGGGCATAGATATGACTCTGCTATGCAGTATGTTGTATGGGAATCACATTCTAATAATATGCATGAAGCAGGTGCTAATGGAAAAGGAAGAATGGTAAATTGGAATTATGAACAAGTGGTAGAAGATGTAAAAGAGTCTTCAAAGATATTAGGTGGAGCAAACGTATTTTGCTATCCATTTGGACATTACAATGATACTGCAATAAAGGCTTTAAAGGATACAGGTTATATTTTAGCTTTTACTGTGGAAGGTGGAAGAGTTAACAAAAATACAAATAAATATAAGCTTCCAAGAGTAAGAGTAACAGAAGGAAATAGTTTAAACTATTTTATTAAGTCAATAAATTAAAGAACGAAAAAGAGAGCAAAAAAATGCTCTCCTTTATAATATTATGTGTACTAAGGAAGTAATTATAAAAATAGTAAAAAGTAAAATTTATTTATTTACTTTACTATTTAATTTGTAAATTGAACAAATATTACAATCGTTACAAATTATAATTCTATTTTCAAAAATAAGCTTTAACGTATTTATAAATTCATCCGAATAGTCATCAATTAAATGAATAGTTATTTTACTTGGAAGAACATTAAGTAATGTATTTAATGTATAATCATTAGATGAAAATGAAATATCAGATAAATATTTAGCATTTAAAATACTATTTTTTGTAGAAATTATATTCTTGTTTTTATCAATTAGTATTGAATTTTGATTATTGTATATAAGATGAACTTCTTCTGATAATTCACTAGATTTACTATTTATATACAATTTTAAAATATTAATAAATTCATCATATTCTCTTTCAATTAAAAATTTATTAACAGCTGTATCAGTAATCTCATCTAAATATGAAATATATTCTTTTAATCTAAAATTAACAAAACCGGATAAAATAAAAGATTTATTATTTTCTAGAAAATTTTTTATACAACTATATAATATAAATTCTTTTTTATGAGCTTCTTCAGGAGAATTTATTAAACTGATACAATTATTTAAAATTATATTTTGTTCTTCTTTTGAAAAATAAAAATAATTGTATGAGATAATATATTTAAAAATTTTATGTTCATAAAATAAAGTAATGCAATCTAACATAATATTACATAAATATTCATAAAAAAGGAGAGAATTATTTCCCGTATAATGAATTATTATATTTTCATATATTTTAAAAGTGTTATTAGATACATATACATTTTCAATACCGATACTGGTAAATTTATTTAGTAGATAATTAATAATTGATTTATTATTAGTTTTTATGCAAATGGATTTCATGTAAAAAAATCTCCTTTCATATATGTATTATTATCTACTAAAAATTTACCAGATATACATTATTTTATTCTAGATATAATAAATACGAAACTTGTATAATAAGAAATAAAAAATAAAAAAGAGAACATCACTAAATGATATTCTCTTTTTTATTTAACGATAAATCATATAATCAATATCAGGGAAAATTGCATCTTTTTTCATAATATCTGATAGAAATTCTTTATCTATATTGTTTTCTTTTATTTGATTATATAACTTTGTAAAACGACCAATATGATCTTTAATACGTTTTTTAGCATAATCTACCATTGTACCATTTGTAATAATAAATAACCAATCACTACTTTGAGCAAGTAATAATTCCCTAGCACATTGATTTAGAGCTTTTTTCTTTAAAGAATTTTTTTCATTTGGAAATAAATTAGCGAGTTCTACCATTCTATCTCCAGCAACATGTAAGTGTCTATGCACATAATCATTAGAAGGATTTAACCAAACTTCACTATATCCATTAGCACCCCAACTAGATCTGCAAGGAGTAGAAAGTTGAATATTAGGAAATTGGTCAATATATTCACTTGGAGTTATTAGTTTAAAATCACATTTATCATAATAAATTTTTTTAAACAGTATGTATAACCAATAAGGACCTTCATACCACCAATGACCATAAAGTTCAGCATCATATGGACACAGAATAATAGGTGGAACATCCATTAAATTAGATAAATTTGTAATTTGATCTTGCCTACAATCAAAGAAGTGACCAGCTTGCTTTTCTGCAGAATCTTTTGCCCATTGTATATTGTAGTAATCTTTAAATTCGGTATCACCTGTAATCCTATGATATTTAATACCAGTATTAACTCTTACTCCATTATGAGCAATATACGGTTTTATATATTCATATTCAGCATCATATCCAATATCACGATAAAATTCACGATAATTGTAATCACCAGGATATCCATTAATAGAACTCCATACTTGCCTAGAAGACTCCATATCACGACCAAAAGCAACTATACCTTCTTTTGATACAATAGGAGCAAATGTTCCATAAATAGGAGTTGGATTAGCATATAAAATTCCATGTGATTCAGTAATAATATATTCAATACCAAATTCCTTTAGGTATTTATCTGCTTCAGGAACATAACCACATTCAGGAAGCCAAATACCACGAGGTTTTTTACCAAAATATTTTTCATAGGTTTGAACTCCAACAGCAATTTGAGCTTTTACAGTATTCTCATTAACATATAAAATTGGGAAATAACCATGAGTTGCACCACAAGTTATGATTTCCAAAACTCCAATATCTTGAAAATGTTTAAAACCTTGGATTAAATTACAATTATATACATCTTTAAAAATATGCAGGTCATTAGTATAGCGATCCAAGTAATAATGGGAAAGTTCATTTAATCTAGAATCATAAACAGTTCTTTTTACTTCTTTTTTACATAACTCAATATGTTT
>Ga0256407_10014012_pt1 | contig 10636 bp, 8 predicted proteins | sample RumenRJG_04DNA_FD_193489 | JGI IMG/M metagenome (GOLD analysis project Ga0256407, IMG submission 193489) | Bovine rumen microbial communities from Lethbridge, Alberta, Canada - RJG_04 | ecosystem: Host-associated > Mammals > Digestive system > Stomach > Rumen | place: Canada: Alberta | collected... | reverse complement strand
GAATAACTTCATAATCTTTACTCTTAGTTGTTTAATCCCCATCCCGTGACAGGTACCTGACCCTAGTGTCATTGTTTTCTTTTTGCCATATCTTAGCTTTTTTTGTAATGAAGCATATGTCTATTCACATTATAATTATTTCAATTCTCATTTATTCGTCCATGAGGAAATTATTCTTTCGCTCATCCTGCGTAAGTTTTCTTCCTTTCATTTTCTGAGTATTAATGTTAATTAACTCCTGTAAATCGGGGTAACGATATGCCATTAATGTTTCATCTGCCAAAATATACATTATATTTGTTCTGTCATCTAAGAATGCATCCTGTACTTTAGGATATTCAAAACTATCAATTTTCAACCCAGAAGGAACGTCCCAGATACCAACATGATCGTTATATGCCACAATTATTCGTTTATCATTATTAAAGAAGTTGACTTTTTTTATTGCATGCCAACCTAACCCGGAAATTTCGTTACTAAATCTTTTTTTTGTGGGTGTATCCCATATTATTATTGAGCCATCGCCAGAATAAGTAGCAAACAAACCTGTTTGCCCAAAAACAGAATAGCAAGTATTGGTATGTTCATTAAAATAATATTTCGTCTTTGTCCCCCTATCATAAAGGCAGGTCTTGTCAGAGTAATCACTAGTTAAAAGATAATTATTATCCTTGCTTAATGACATGCTTGTAATTCCGCGTTTGTGCATATCTTTATTTGATTCCAAAAGGATGCCCGTTTTTAGGTTATAGAGCGACACCTCACCTTTTGCATCTGAAATGGCCAAAAAGGAAGCATCATCTGAGATTAAAACATTTTGTATTTCGTTTTCAAACACCTTCTCAAACAACACTTTATTTGTATATAAATCATGTATAGAAACAACGGTCTGCTTCTTTGCAAAGACAGAGACTCCCGGTTGTGGTTTTGTAATTTTATTATTATGCGAGTCTATAAGTTTTTTTTCTACAACGCTATAATATGTATCTCCATTAATAGAGCAATAAAGGTCGAATATATTCGATTTTACCATATACGAATTCTTTAGTTTTATAATCGCATTAGAAGGACTATTATATTCGAGGATTTTATTGTCAGAGGTAAGTAATAAACATCTGCCATTAGAAAATCTGACTTTCTTAATGTCTTCGACTTTAATTAACGCATTATACGGGAATGGATAATTAAGATCCCAAGAATATATTTTCTTGTTATTATCACAAGCCAGAAGTTTACGACTGTCATGTGAAAAAACACAATCACGCACCTTGTCTTCACAATGATATACGCTTATTGTATCCAATGTGACTGCATCTAAAATGGTAATATCGTGTCCATAGGTCGATCCTAAAGCAATTTTCTTGTTATCTTGGGAGAAACAAGCTGATTCACATCCTAGCAAATCTATTTTTCGTTCATCTGTTTCATTCCAGTTTGTTGTATTATATATTTTTAATTTACCTGCGCCTAATGTAGCGAGCAACTGTTTACTATTTGGGCTAAATATTGCTTTGTCAACACTACAATTCTCATCTAATGAAAAACGTTTTATGATAGAATATGTGTTAATATCCCATATCTTCATGGGGTATTGTTGGACATTAGAACAGGTTAACAAGAAACGAGAATCACCACTTACGGCTAAACCGAGATGCCCTCTTTCATGAGCCTTAAACTTATGTAATATTTTTTCAGTTTTCATGTCCCACACGACGACATCCCCGTTCCAATCACCAGATATAATTGTGGAATGGGGACCAAAAATTGCCGCAGATAATCCAGCCGAATGCCCCTTTTTATAAGAATGAATTACAGTACCTTGTTTTGCATCCAACAGAAAAATAGTCGTATCAGATGATGCAGTTAATATGTATTGACCATCATTGCTGAACTGGACAGAAACGATGTCGTCTTTGTGATAGTTAAACTCTTCTAATTTGTTTGCGTTCTTTGTATCCCAGATAATGACCTTATGATCATCTGCTCCAGATACTAAATAGTGATCATCCGGACTAATAGCTATACAATTTACTTTTTGTGTATGTCCTATGAAACGTGCATTATTCGACATATTTGCATGTCGAAGTGCATACTCAGCATCTATTGTTAGAGGTCTTTCATTATGCAACATATTCTTAGGTAGTATCTCTAAAGCTATAAGTCTTCCCAAATAAGAATCATCATTGTTGGTCTGCTCTATAGAATAAGGAGCTACCGCATTGGACTGGTTCCTCAATGCGGCATTGGTTTTCAACTCCAGGTCTTGATAGGAACGTATCAACGAGGCATTTACGTCCATCAATTCATTTTGTTGCCTAACAATACTATCTTTTTGAATAGATAGAAGTATTGAATCGTCCTGAATTCTTGAAACATGATTTGCTAATGTTATAGAGTCTTCTCTTAGACGATTTGCCGCATTTACTAATTGTGTATTTTGATCATCTAACTGTGCGTTTTTGCTTGACACAATAAGTGCGAATATCAAGGCGGCAATAGAAAATACAGAAACAACGCACGCAATCATTCCAACTTTTCTGTTTCTTTCTTGTTTTTGTTCCCTCTCATATCTCTGCCACAGTGTATCGAATTTTACATCGAACATCCTTGATACAACTTTAACAGCAGCAGCAGCACGCCCCATCTCGTTGATGTTGATACCGCGAAGTTCTCTGTCATCTTTCAAATCCAATAATGCAGAAGGAAAGCATTCTTCATTAGGATTGTCTGCTTTGGGCTTGCCCTCAACGATGAATGGAATAATATTATCTTCTTGACCTGACTCTATAAAATGACGGATACCATTGTTAAGCCATTGACTCTTATTTCCACCTGCACGAGGCGAACAAATAACAATGAGATATTTTGAACTGGTCAATCCTTTCCAAATAACTTCTTTTAACCGGCCACCACCAGCTTCTGATTTATATTCATAAATAGGTCTTATACGCTCAGGCAGTTCTGGTTTTTCTTTGCGAATAGCTGTTGGTAGTTTATAATGCTCCAACTTGCGCTGCAGCCACCTTGCCCATTCTGCATCCTCCTCTTTATAACTGATGAATGCAAAATATTCATACTTCCCATCAATTAATTTGTTCTGTGTCATAATTCTAGCGTTTTTAAGAGCCAACACCTAATGTATATGCCAAACTTGCAATGAGCTTCTTTTTTGCTAACTCTGTGTTCCTGTACTCTATTTGGTCAATGTCTGCAATGTCAAGGCGGATACTCTTGGCGTATGAAGCATCGTCAAGTAAAACAGGAATAATAGTTTTCCGCTGTTGCACAGCATAGCCCAACTCGCGGATTACATTGATGGATGCATTAGAATTTGTAGAAGACACGAAAATCACAACCTTAGCCACCTCAATGGCATCAACAATCACTTCCTTGTAGTTCTCTCCACTGAAGATTCCTTCTTTGTCTATCCAATATGGAATGCTGTATTCATCGAGTATGGCTTTGATAGTATCAACGGTTTCCTCGTCCTTACGCGAATAACTGATAAACACATGGTGTTTCATCTCTTCGCGCTTCGGAATATCAACTATTCGCGATGTTGCGATAGACTCTATTGGATACTCATTCACAACTATCTGAGATTGATAGTGAGACAATGCAGCCTTTATTGCAAAGTTCTCAAACATATCAATATAGTCCATCTCGGTCAAACTATTGAAACGATCGAATAGATAAAGTTCTATCTCGTATGGTTTCTGTGTACGACAGAGATTTGCAGATATGGCATCGGCCATCACCTCCGCCACTTTCTTCAGCGGAATATGTGCCAGTCCTGCACCAATACAGGGAAAGGCTATAGACTTGAGGTCAAGAGCCTGTAATAAACGAAAGCACTTATCTACGGAATGTTGCAAAATGTAATTGTTAATATCCTCTGGGTTTGACAGACGTCCCTCATAAATATCTTCTTTGTGTTCATGTTCAATGGTAAGACAATGGAAGATGAATTTCTGATGTTCCAATGTACCCGCAGTTGACACCACGACATCACCCAACTGCGCAGGAAGTTTCTTCTGTGCATCCTCACGTATGCCGTCACCTCCTGCCTTCCGAATACAACCAGAGATACCTCCACCCATTGTGATACCAGTATCATCTGAACTTACTATCACCTCAGCTTTTGATGTCAGAATGTCATCAAAAACTATCGTTAATATTGAATTGTTGAATTGATATTTACGTGGCTCCATAATATACATTTTTATTCATCGCAATCAATACCCCCGAAATGCAAGACATTACTAGAAATTCTATTCTTTCCCATTCTGATTATTAAGTTCATTCATTAAATGATTTCTTATTTCTTCTTTTATTTGTTCAAGTAGCTTTTTAGCCTCAGGACTTCCAAGGTCTTTTGATCGATTTAACCATTTAATAGCCTTTTTCGCATCTACAACACCAAATGAACCATTCAAATATTGCACTGCACTATAATACATAATATCTCTGTACCCCCAGTCACCATCTTTCATATGGAACCAATAGAAAGCATCTTTGAATGTATTAATCTCTGAACTGCTATATTTGAAGCATTGTTTCCAAAAACCATCGTCTGCTGTTTCGTCCATAGAGTCGTCACCGGTAAGTAATCTCAAGACTTCTCTTGATTTCTCCAGACTTCCAAAAGCTCCTAACAAATATTCTGCCCGTTCATAATTGTTAGATGCAGATTCTTTTAGAAGTTCCAATGCCTTGGCATAATCCCTATCATTCTTTTCTCCAAAGCAGAGCATGGCTGCAAGGCAGCACCTGGCTTGGTCATCTCCTTGTTCTGAGAGCTTCTCCAATTCGATTTTTGCACCATCATAATCGTTATGTTCTATAAGGCATGTCAAAAACACCTTATATTTCTCGCCTGCCCATTTTTCTTTTTGAGCTTTCGCTAATTCGGGACACAACACTGTAAGTAATAGAACCATTAATAAGAAAAATGTACGTTTCATAAGCTTAATAATTATTGAATTGTTTTACATTTTAGGTTTAATTCTCTGCTGGTTTTGAGATTAATGTGTGGTTATGCCTATCTTGTGGAGCAAGTAAGTAGACTTCGTGGTGCGAGGAACCTTTGATTGTTAACGTTGCATATCTACACATGGCCTTCGAGCCTTCTTCGTATGTGTTACGAATCCACTTTAATGCTCCATAGGGTAACACAAGGAGGACTAAAGGAACACATAAAGAATACACTATCGTATCCTCACCAATGACAGGGACAATAGAATTTTTCTTCTTCACCATGTCACTGATGATAATTCGTCTGACTTCTTCCTTGCTCATATCCATATATCAGCATTTAGTTTATTAATTGTTATCAACACAATCCAATTTTAAACTTGTTTCGACAACGCCAAAATCGAACAGTTTAAAGTCCACTGGATAGTCTGCATTGTCGGATTCATAATCCAAGTTTTGCCAAGGCTTTAAACAATTGTGTCGTTTTGTTAGTTCGTTGCATTTATGTTCATTCTCATTGTTTACATAACCCATTATTTCATGGGCTGCATTCCAACGAAGGTGTTCGCACATAGCCAAGTTAAGCATCAACTGGTTTTCTTTTGGTGACAAGTGGGGGTATGTAATTCCAGTCTGGCTCCCTGTTCTTTGTTTCAAGGCCCTTAATGCAAAGTCCTTGGCATTTTCTTCACCAATAGTATTCTTCAACAACAGCATCTTAGTTTGCGCATGAAGTGCATTGGAACGATCCTGACTTTCCTTACGCTTTATTTTGCTCAATCGTTCCCAATAAGTTATTCTTCGATCATTTAGCGTTTTTTCATGTCTTTCATCCCATGATCCTTCGTCATTACGCGGATCAATCTGCAAACTACGATAAGCTTCATAATAGTTACGACCATCAACTTGAAACTTATCTTTTACAACAAGGTTATACGTATATATTTTTTCATTCTGCCCAAAGAGGACTATCTTCTCGAGATCCTCATTATCATCTTTCTTTAATCTCCGATTATAACTATTAGCAATATCAGAAAGGTATTGGAACGAGCCTTTCTCGTATGCCCGAACATATATACAGAAGTTTTCAAGGTTTTTCCGTCTTATACGCACATATCTCAGGATCTCCACCGCTACTGTCATATTCTCTTCATCATCACCAATGGCAACGACAACATAGTTGAGTTTTTCCGCAATAGTAGAAAGAACCTTTGTGAAGAACTCATCTGATTTATAATCATAGGGATAAAACTTTACGAGTGCATATTCTTTGTCTTCATGGCATTTTTTACATGACACGCCAGGAATTCCTGATACATAATGACCTTCTAATTCCGACATATTCTTGTCTAATACGTAGCATTTGAATGGACTACGAAAAGACACAAGCTCCGAAGCGTTTTTATCTACGAAAGCCCCATATTCATACAAGAAGTTTACGGCTTCTTGCCCTGTTTCTCCAAACCCCATGACCAAACTATTGAATTCAGATGAGACTGTCCCAGGATTATCATCATTCAATTTCTGCACAGAAACATAGTTTACCGGGTGGTTTCTTACATTCCTCTTCAACTGTTCAACAGCGAGATGAGAAGAATCAATAATTCTAACATTTATTTTGCATTCTCCTGTCTGACCGAAATCTTCAATTACCCGATTTATAGTGTTTCGTCTTGCATGACAATATATGGTGGTCTGAAACTCCTTCGCCCCTACTAAATCATCATTTGCAATGATTGTAGTTGCACGCACATTGGTTTCACGCTCTTCAGAAAGAAAGAAAATATGCAGTTCCGCATCATTGAAACTTTTGAGTTTGTGAATATGACGCTTTACGCTATCAATCCCAATATTACCAAATACATCTCTTGCAACTTCTTCTTGACTAACATCCAAACTGCAAATGCCACAACTGGAAATAGCCAGTGCTCTTCGTTCGTTTTCGTCAACATCTAAATACGCCTTTCTCCTATGAGTGAACAGATTTACTATGTGTTTCCATCCTTCTACCCTATCTTCATTCTGATCAGTTTTACCATCCACATCGCTTTCGACAAATACAATTACGGACCGACTATCATCATCGTAAACACTTTTGGCCAGCAATTTAGAGGCATCATTAATCCCAAAGAATATATAAAGGTGATTATGGTTATGATCTATTAAAAGATGCTTTAGATTCAAATAGGCACTCATGCGGTATAAAACCAAATTCACAATCAATAAGACCGTACATATTACAGCAGTGAATCCTATGCAAGATATCATGCCCTTAAGAATATCATATTCATGGATCTCTCCCATTATTGTGCTATCAACACTTGTCAGGAAGAGATTGAAAGATGACATGGCGGATCGCCATAACACTTCAGCTCCGACATGAGGTTTATTAACGATTCCAATGGCTATAAAATAAAGAAGCCAGCCATAACTCCACACACACAACATCACATTGCCTAAAAGTTGAAGGTTGCGTCGCGTGCGTACGATATCTGGCAGAGGACTTTTATCGCTATAAAACTTTATCTTGTAATTATGTCTGTCAATTAGCGATTTTACGAAAAAGACAGATGTAAAGAGAGCTGCAAATACCGGTATTGCGAACCAACCGCCAAAGCTATTTTGCGGAAGACATCCAATACCAAATAAGACAGCAAAGCAAAATGAAACAATTACAATCTTGCCAGACAATGGCTTGCCCTTAAACCATTTAAGAATTCCATATCCAGCCTTCCACAAGAATAGCGCCCCCAATACTAACGCGAAAAGCAAAAGTGCAAATGACCAACTAAAGACATTTGCCTGAATAAAATCCGACAATGTGCCGTCAGATGAGGTTTTTTCTATCTGCACCTGTTGATTGACTATAATGGTCTGCTTACAAGACTGGAAAAGAAGTCCTAAAGCAAGAATCACATTAGTTATCAGAAGTTTTCTGATCATTTTATTCATTTACGTCACTTAATATTTTTTTATAAGTTGAATACAAGCTATCTAAAGCCTGACCATCAACTATTCCATCTTTTGGTTTTGCAATAGACGATATTCTTTCTAAGATTTCACATGCCTGTTCTGACTTCGCCTTACTGTTTAATTCATTAACACTCTTATCAAGTTCCCGTTTATCAACTTTTTGAGACAATTCATTTTCTAACTTTGTAACTCTGTCTTTCAAATCACTTAGACGGTTATAGCGCCATAAAACTATTCCTGCTGCAATTGTAATAATCAAAATAGAAGCAACAACTGCGATGCAAATAAAAAAGACGACAACAGCATCGTAAGAGTTAGTCATAGATTCTTGAACAAGTGTTTTACTACTAACTGTTTCAGCACCAATGACACCACAAAGTAAAGAAAGCGTATCCATTATATTCATTTTAGGTTTAATTATTGATTTAAGTTTCGAAATATCTATCTTGTCTGTTCTATTTGACAATTAGATTTCATTTTCTCTTTTTTTTCAACTCCCAGCCCAACTTCTTTACAAGCTTGATGGTATTAATAGCCATAAGACGGTCGTATTCTTTTTCGCTTTCAGGGAGCAGATCGTAAGGGAGCATGTCGGGGTGAAGCTTCTTAGCATCATCACGTTCAGGGCCATACGACCAACCTTCGTCTTTTCGGGTTCTGGCCCACACTTCATGAGCATTCTCGGCTATAGCCTCTTGAAGTTCTAAGAGTTCTGACTCTATATTGACATCATCAAGGTTCAAAGGATGAGGTTCATAATTGTTTTGATTGCTTAGAATCACCAAATAATTTGAAGAATCATCCCATGCATTTTTGAAAATGTCTAATGAACATGTTTGAGGTATGTCTGAGATTCCTGGCTCAAGAAGAGTTATTGTATTATCATCTAAATCTACAGATTGAACAACAACTGAGTGATTGGGTATTTTTCCATTCCCGAAATCATTCTTGCTCGCTTCATCAAGCGTTTGACTTAATTCTGTATTATCTATTATTGCAATAACAATTTCTTCATTGGCAATAGCTTGAATTATGTCATCTACCGAACAATTATATCTACGAGAAGCATATAATCCATATTTTCCTGATAGTAAGCCAATACAGTGCAATGGTGTTCCTTCTTCCTTAAGCCACCCATTCTCCTCGGCCACCTTTTCCAGTTCTTGATCGGAGACATCTATGCCCAGTGTTCTTAATGCGTAGCCTTCGCATTTTACAGCACAAAGATTATCCACAACATTCTTGGCTGCTCGCGACATTATGGGAAGAATACTTACTGAAGGAGTCTCTGAAACAGTGTCGGTGGATTCAACTTCTTCCAACAACGAATCTAATCCATGGTTGAACATTTCTGATGAATGCGCCTGATGGCTATCCAGCTGGACATCGAAATCATCGTCCATCAGCATCATGACAGTCTCCAAGTCTTCTGGATGTTCCATAAGATACTGGCGCACGGCATTGCGTTCAATGTCAGAAACATTGCCTGAGGCGTATGCTGCCAATAATTCGTTAGTTATTTTCATATGCTGTGCTTTCATTTTTCGACGATGATTTTCTTTAGGTTATTCTTAGCCCGTTGGATGCGTACGTTAACGTAATCTTCAGTGGGGATGACTGGGTCTCCATTGTGATTCTTTTTCACTATGCCACGCTTAATCCAACTTTTCTGAAGCAGGATGGCAATCTCCCTGCTGTTGTACCCCTGCAGGCGCTTCAAGATGACGAAGCGCTCGTCATCTCTCAGTTTTGCAATGGCCTCAATAAGCATTACTCTCTGCATGTTTTGCTCAAAGATTTCCTCACCGACAGAGGGTATCTGCCGTTTTGACTTATTATGACTATCACTATCTAAAGACTCATTTCTACCCTTATTTTCTATCAGTTTGGACATAAGTTCACGGAACTTATTGAAAGCGACTCCTTTCAGCCAATAGCCCAATGTGCAACGCCACTCAAAACAAGCCAAGATGCGCCACGTCCCTTCTTTACCCTTGAGGAGCAGGAATAGTTCGTCTATAAAATCATCGTACCACGACATGTCGTTGGTAAAATATTTATAGATGCTTTGAAGCAGAGGGTTGTAGCGTTCATGGAGCAGGAAGACAGCAGCCTCTTCATCGTGAGGCTTCTCTAGAATCTTCTCGACAATCTGTCGGTCGGATAACATGCAATAGTCTGTCTTATAGTGATAATCCATTAAAGTAGCCGTTTTAGGTTATATGCTCATCATCCAAATTTGGCTACTAAATTACTAATTACGAACAAAAGGACAACATTAGAGGTGCAAAAAATAACATTTTTTATAATATGCTATTGTGTTGTAGTACTAACTAAGCTATGAAGCTGTACTGACTAAACTGTGATACAGCTTAAACACTGGTGCAGTGCAGTTCTGACTGTAATATTTTACAAAGTCGACGACTTTGGTGACCAAACTCGTCGACTTTGGTCACCAAACTCGACGAGTTTGGTTTTCAGCGTAGTCAGAATCGAATTAAGAAACTGTCGGTAATGAATCACTAAATAGTCAGAACTACATTTTGTGACGGATACTGTCACTCGGAAGAAAAAACAAACGAGTTTGTTTTGTTCTTCCCTCGTTTATTCGTATCTTTGCAGGCGTGAAACAGGAAAGGATGCGGCATATTGCTTCGTGGTTGCTATTGGCAGTGTTTGTGCCAATGCT
>Ga0256407_10014009_pt1 | contig 10637 bp, 6 predicted proteins | sample RumenRJG_04DNA_FD_193489 | JGI IMG/M metagenome (GOLD analysis project Ga0256407, IMG submission 193489) | Bovine rumen microbial communities from Lethbridge, Alberta, Canada - RJG_04 | ecosystem: Host-associated > Mammals > Digestive system > Stomach > Rumen | place: Canada: Alberta | collected... | reverse complement strand
TGGGCATAGGGCTTAGTATCTTTTTGTTTAGCACCTCAAAGTTACTATTTTTCCGTGACTTACGGAAATCCCTGTGCCCTTTTTTATAGCATCATCTCAACTTATTTTGAACTTGCGGAACTTAAATTATTTTTTTTTTGCTCATTTTGTCTGATTGACATTGCAAAGATATGCCCGCTTTTTTGTGTATCCAACAATTCTCGCTTTTTTCTCCGTTTCTTATTCAGACAATCAGACAATAATGCGACAAATCGGGGAAAACACCCCAAATCTTGTCGCAAAACCACGTTTTTTGACCGCAAAACTATGATTTTTGCTCAAAAATTGGGCAAATCCTTACTTTTTGAGAGGAAATACCTTAAAAAATGAGAAGAATAGTTTGTCATGAGGGCCATGCCATTATTGTTCACTATAATAGAAATAGGTGTCTTGATAATGGGAAACGGCAAAAAAAACAACTTTATGCTTGGATGGTGGGGCTTTAATTCTTATATTTGCAAAAAGTGGCAATTTGTTGCACTTAGCCATCTTAGAATACTAATCAAACCACCACTAGCCATGAAACACCAACACTTTTACATCCTCACATGTTTATGCGTCTTCTTGCTGATGCCTATAGACGGTTGGGCACAGAAGAAAGGTAAAAAAGGTTCGGCCAAAACAGCCACGCCAACGGTGAAGTTCAATGCTTTCGACCCTTTCGACAAAGTCAATGACCAGACGAAAGGCACGCCTTGGGAAAGAACCGAAGCTCATCCACTCGAATTGTTGCCAGGGGTAAAAGCAGCCATTCCAGAACCATTACCCCATGTCTCGCAAATGTCGCTGATATCCTATAATATGGCAGTATCGCAGGCTTTTGAGTCACTTAGACTGGTATATGGGGAAATGACCGAGGAACAGGCCAAGGCCCTGAATGAGGTGTGGGCTCCTCTTTACAATTATCCGGCGCAGAATGTGATCGACTACCTCAATAAACTCAATCCTCTGTTGAGCCAGTTTCTGGTGGCAAGAGAAAACTGGATGCACACCGCATATTTCATCGACCAATTGGAACTTGACATGGCCTATGCCGTAGATATGGACAACGAGGAGGGATTTAAGCAAATCTATTTTGAATACTGCCTCTACGTAAATGCACAAAAACAGTTTGCTCAGGCAATGATAACACTCGCCAACAAGATCGATGAGTTAGGCGACCCACCCAGTCCATTTGAAGAGATGAGAAGGGCAAGAGCTCGTTACAACGAGGTCTTTCCCAAGAAGAAAAAACTCAAGGGAGAGTTGGGTGACTGCTGGATAGGTACACGTGAGATGCCCAACTCGGCCACGGCCGGACTGGGACCGCTTACCGAGCCCCTTATGCGTTACCTTTTCACGGCTATGACCGACCAAGGTGAGATGTATTTTGCCATCCAACTCATTGAGGCGGGTACCACAGTGAAGCCGGAGACGGATGCCGATCCCGCGGCGCTATATAATATCAGAGTGTGCCAAGTGGAATGCCGGCCTGTGAAGGGCCAGAAACCCAGCGTCATCTACGACGGAGCCTATCAGAAGTATTTCCCCAATCCACCAAAGATGATGATCTCTTCGCTCACGATGAACTTGTTGTATAGTTTTGAGGTTTCCACGCCTACGGAGAACGATAAAAAGACCCCGAGTGTCTATGCCGCCAAGATGGCTTATCACAATGCCGCTGGCAACTTTGGCAATCGTGTCTTGCGTTCGGGTTTCTTCTTCAAGGCCGCACTGAAATGGTCGCAGAAGAGACAGTGGGACAAATACAAATATGTGAAGGGCGTTATCCCACAAAAGGCTCTCGACGATTTTGCCGAGGCCGTGCGCGAGGAATTCAGGATAGAGGAGTCATGGAAAAAATTGCCCAAGAAGCAGCGCAAGGAACTGGCGGCAAAGGGTCAGGACCCAACGGCGATGCCCACCGAGGACGACGACACCGACCAGCAGGCCATTAAAGACTCCATCGAGGCAGAGCAGAAGGCACGTATGGAAACCATTGCCGAAAAGAAAGATTTGGTGGAGCAACTCCAGAATCTCATCAACCGTGAGCGGCGTATTATATATGAGAACCAGATGATATTGGGAAAAGCAGGTGCTTCCGAAGCGGAGAAGAGAAATGCAAGAAACATCATCAAGGATTGTAATTATCGTATCATGCACTTCCAGTCAGATATGTCGGCTGAGATAGACAATATCCATACACTTCAGACTGGAGAATTCGTTCATACTCGTTCTGCCTTCGACGAGTATGCACGTAACCTGATGATACACACCATGCAGGTAGAGGCTGCAAAATACGACTATAGTAAGAAACTTGCCTCTGGAATAGAAAGACAAATCAACCTGCTGCCTGTGGAGGAAAGGGAGAAGGCCCGCCAGGTGGCAGCACGCATCGTCGAGGATGATGGGGCATTGGTAAAAGGCGACTATAAGAAATTGCTGAAACTGCGCAATTCGATCAACTCCAAAATCGTGGGGCATGCCGTGCACGACCAGGCCGTGGCCGAGGAGGAAATCGTGACTAGCAGTGAAAAAGAGTTCTACGTCAACTGTGGCATTATGGCTTGTGGTGCTTTGGTGGGTGGACTTGCACCTCACGCCTTCGCTACACCAACGATGACCATCGGCAAGTTCCTGAGTACGGGAGGCGCCCTCTCACAACAGGCCCTTGCCTCTGCAGGCACGGTGTCGACCGTGACGAGCATGGTGTATGGAGGAATGACAGGATTCGCGGCCGCCGGCGGCGTTCATGCCCTTAGCAACTACGTGGCGGGGAAGGCTGGATATGGAAAGGAAGTGGGTGTCGAGGTGTTCGAGACACCCATGCGCAAGGCGGTGCTCTCGGGCCTTGGAAACTATAACATCTTCACGTTGGGTACTTCTACTTTCGTCGATCAGTTCACCGATGAGGAAAACCAAGGGATGCCACTTGAGGATCGTGCTTGGATGGCCGCCAAGAGAGCCGGTACAGCCATGTTGTTGCAGTATAGTATGCAAAAGGGTGTCCAGAAGCTCATGTCGCTCACCACATCTAGTGGAAACATCAAGGTGCAGGATAAATCAGGCAAACTGACAGCTGCCCAGAAACGCGACATTCTCATTACCAAAAAAGACCAGTTGGAGGCACAGGATGTCATCGCCAATTACAAGAGCTTGGAGGCGGCGAGAACGAAGGCCGACTGGGAGAAAAACACAGCCGAGGTGGCGCGGCTCGACAAGGAACTCGACCAGCTTGCCGCTTCGATGAACTCCAGTTTTCATGCCAAGCATCAATTGAAATACTCTACAGCACCCGATGCAGCGGCGCTGAGGGCACGTTTTGACCAGCGAATACAGAACATCTACAAACAGGAAATCCCTGAGTTGACCGATATGATGGCCAGCAAGGGGTGGAACATGAGCGATGTGGAGTGGAAGCAGTTCCGTAACGCTTCGAGCGTGGGCTCCTCGAGCATGGACCTCGATCTCGGCGTTATAAGCAAAAGCAACAATTATGTGGAGCCTGTCTTCATCAAGAACGGAGAAGTGGCTACCGCACAGGAATTCCTTGCCGATGCTCAGAACTCGCTCAATAAGATTCATATGACCAAATACGGCATCAGTGCGAAGGCTTCTGAGATGAACATCACCAATTCTGCCCACCCCGAGGCTTTCGCCACTCCTGCGATGTTGGAGAAGGATTTCAATTGGAATATGGCCACTCCGCAGGAACTGAAGAGCATCCCGAAAGTGATCGACGCCAAGGCTAAGGCCATCGACGGCAACATCCGGTTCACCGAGACGATGAAGAAACAGGCGAAATGCCGGGAACTTTCCAAGGAGATGGAAAATATGCTGTTGCCCAAGTATAGGGAAAACTTGAAGACCCTGAAACCTAACTCAGAGAAATACAAGCAGGTACAGAAAGACCTCGAGTATATGACGGATATGACTGAAAGGTTCAAGAAAATAGGCACCGAAACCACCGACCCCATGGAAATCTATGTCCTTGAGCAGCAACTGAAGTTGCAGACAGGTGGAAAGGGGATTCAGGAAGTGATGAGCGACGTGATTATCGGATTCGACCTCAAAGTACCCTAGGCTAGCATAATAAAAAAATGCTTATTTATTTTGCGTTCCGCTCGCCTTTCACTAAATTTGTAGCAATAAAAATGGAAATGTCATGAAAGGAAAAACTATTTTCATCACAGGTGCCTCCTCAGGCATCGGCGAAGCCTGCGCTCGGAAATTCGCCGCCAATGGCTGTCGGCTCATCCTCAACGCAAGAAGCGTTGACAAACTCGAGGCCCTGAAGGCACAGTTGCAGAAAGAATATGGCACAGAGGTGCTCCTCTTGCCGTTCGACGTGCGCGACAGGCAGGTGGCCGAGGAGATGATTGCCACATTGCCCGCAGATTTCTGCGACATCGATGTGCTGGTGAACAATGCCGGACTGGCTCTAGGGCTCGACAAGCAGCACGAGGCCGACCTCGACCAGTATATGACCATGATCGACACCAATGTGAAAGCCCTGCTCGTCATCACCCGACAGGTGGTGCCGGGGATGGTGCGACGGGGTAAGGGACATTTTATTAATATAGGTTCGTGTGCGGGTGATATCACCTATGCCGGAGCCAGCGTCTACTGCGCCACCAAGGCCGCAGTGAAGGCTCTCTCCGACGGACTGCGCATCGACCTTGTCGACACGCCCCTGCGCGTGACCAATGTGAAGCCCGGACTCGTGAACACCAATTTCTCGACCGTGCGCTTCGGGGGCGACCGCGAGCGGGCCGACAAGGTGTATGAGGGCGTGCAGTCCCTCACGGGCGATGATATCGCCGAGGTGGTCTATTTCGCCGCCAGCGCACCTGCACATGTGCAGATCGCCGAGGTGCTCGTTTATGCCACCAACCAGGCCTCGCCCACGCTGGTCTACCGTCAACCCTCCTGAATGATCCGGAAATGAGAGTACTGATAGTGAACACTAGCGAGCGCACCGGCGGGGCTGCCATGGCCGCCAACCGACTGATGGAGGCGCTCAACAACAATGGCGTGAAGGCGAAGATGCTCGTGCGCGACAAAGAGACCGACTGCATCACCGTGGTGGGCATGAAGGCCGGCATGAAGGCGCAGTGGCATTTCTTCAAGGAACGCCTGAAAGTATACTGGAAACTGCATCTCTCACGCAAGCACCTCTTTGAGGTCGACATCGCCAACTCGGGCTTCGACATCACCCGGCTGAGGGAGTTCAAGGAGGCCGATGTCATACACCTGCATTGGATCAACCAGGGCATGCTCTCGCTCAAAGGCATCAAGAAGGTGCTCGACAGTGGGAAACCAGTGGTGTGGACCATGCACGACGCATGGCCGGCCACCGCCATCTGCCATTATACGCACGGTTGCAAGGCTTACAGGAACGTCTGCCGAAACTGCCGCTTGCTGCCCGGACATGGTGGAGACCGCGACCTTGCATGGCAGGTGTGGACACGCAAACAGCAGATGCTCAGCACCGAGCACGTGTCGTATGTGGCCTGCAGTCGATGGCTCGAGACCCAGGCCAAGCAGAGCGCGCTGCTCAGCGGACATCCCATCACCAGTATCCCCAACCCTATCGACACCCGGCTCTACAAGCCTGGAAACAAGGAGGAGGCGCGTAAATACCTCGGCTTGCCACTCGACAAGCGCATCATCCTCTTCGTGTCGCAACGGGTGACCGACGAGCGCAAGGGTATGTCGTATCTCACCGACGCGATTGCCCGACTGGCCAAAGAGGAGCCGGAAACGGCGCGCCAGTCTGTGGTGGCCATCCTGGGCGGTCATGCTGAGGAACTGGAGGGCAAACTGGCTCTCCCGGTCTATCCGCTGGGGTATGTGAGCGATGAGCATAAAATCGTGGAGATATACAATGCCGTGGATGTGTTCGTGCTGCCGTCGGTAGAAGACAACCTGCCCAACACCATCATGGAGGCCATGGCTTGTGGCGTGCCGTGCGTGGGATTCAAGACGGGAGGCATCCCAGAGGAAATCGACCATCTGAAGACAGGATATGTGGCGAAGCAGTGCGATGCCGACGACTTGATGAAGGGCATCAAATGGGTGCTCGACGAGGCCGACCATGAGGCACTCCGGCAGGCCTCGGTGAGGAAGGTGAGCACCACCTACTCACAGAATGCCGTGTCGCTGCGCTACATCGAGGTCTATAATCAGGCACTGGCTTTCAAAAACTATGGCATATGATCACCATCTCGGTCGTCACCATCACCTATAACGCCGCTAAGGTGCTCAAGCCAACCCTCGACAGCGTGCTCGCCCAGCAGTTTGAGGCCATCGAGCATGTCATCGTCGATGGGGCGTCGACCGATGACACCATGCGGTTGGTGGACGACTATCGGAGGCAGACGGAGGAGAACGGCAGCGGTCATGTGGTGGTGGCTCAGTCGGAGCCCGACAATGGGCTCTACGACGCCATGAACAAGGGATTGCGGCTTGCCACGGGCGACTACGTGTGCTTTCTCAACGCTGGCGACCTGCTGCCCGCTCCCGACACCATACAGCAGGTGGTGAATGCCGCCCTCAGCGATGATGGCACAAGACCTGCTGTGCTCTATGGCGACACCGATGTGGTGGACAGCGAGTGGCATTTCCTCTACCACCGAAGGCTCTCGCCGCCCGACCGCCTCACGTGGCGGTCGTTCCGCAAAGGAATGCTGGTGTGCCACCAGGCCTTTTACGCACGCTGCGATATCGCCCGCCAGATACCTTACGACACGCGTTACCGTTACTCGGCCGATGTCGACTGGTGCATCCGTGTGATGCGCGAGGCAGAGCGCCTGAAAGCTCCTTTGAGAAGGGTAGAGGGAGTGGTGGCGCTGTATATGAAGGAGGGACAGACCACCCAACACCATAAGGAATCGCTGAGGGAACGTTTCGATGTGATGCGGCGTCATTATGGTCTTGTCACCACCCTGGCCATGCATGCGTGGTTCGTCGTCAGGGCGTTAGTCGGGAAATGGACCAATAAAAAAGGTAATGCCCATTGAGGTGAATTCGGACTGTTGTCTGAACTCCTGCAACTCCTGAACTTCTAAGGAAGTTGAACGAATGCGACATTTCAAAAAAACAGAATACTCACAACAAAAACCATATCAGAATGAAGAAAATATTGCTAATGGCCTTCCTTGTGTTGGCCTCTTCAGGCGGAATGCTTGCCCAGTCAAAAAAATCGGTTCGGGCCAAGCAGCAAACAGAATCGACCAAGACCAAGACGCCTGCCAAAAGCTCGCGTAAAATGGTAAAGAAGGGAATGGTGCCCTCTACTCATATTCCCGTAGTCAAGGGCAAATTGATCCCTTCAGCGAAAATCAAGACTCCCGCTCCTCAAAAGGTGGTCACGAGGAAGACCACCGTCAGCACTTCCTCACCGAAACCTTTGCAGAGTGAACAGCAGTTGGGCAAGAAGAAGTAGTTGAGCGAATGCGAAACATCAATTATGGATAAATCCAGGCCTGAAACAGGCGGGACTATAAAAAGATAAGAGGGCGTGTCGGTCGACACACCCTCTTTATATTGCTACATTTGCTTCGGATTACGAGCATTTTAATACTTGTCCTACTCTTACTTTTGTACTGGTGCCCAGACCATTAAGGCGCTGAAGCTCCTCCACCGAGACGTTGTATCGCTGAGCGATGGTGAAGATGGTCTCGCCCGACTCTACGGTGTGACGCACCGTACGGCGGTTGTTGGTGAACGAGACCGAGGTCATCTCGTCGTCATCCCTCTTGGCAGTGGTGCCCGAGGTTGTGCTGTTCGATGAGGATGGTCTGCCGCCATAAACTTCCTCTTTCGTATAGCTGCTCACTTTCTGTCCACGGGCGATAGTGGCCTTGGCCGACTCGCTCGCCATCGTGCTGCGACGGAACACATAGTAGTCGCCGGTGACGTCCTGGTTGCGGAAATCGAAGAAGAGGGCGGGGTTGAGGGCCACGCCGCAAAGGCGGGTCTCGAAGTGGAGGTGCGAACCTGTACTGCGCCCGGTGTTGCCACCCAGTCCGATGGGTTGGCCGGCACGCACTACCTGGTTCTCGCGTACTAGATGCTTGGACAAGTGGCCGTAAATGGTCTCCAGACCATTGTTGTGGCGTATTACCACATAGTTGCCATAGCCTTTGGCCTCGTATCTCACAATGCGGACCTTGCCGGTGAAGGCAGCGCGGATAGTGTCGCCGATGTAGACCTTGATGTCAAGACCTTTGTGCTGACGTCCCCATCTCGGTCCAAACTGTGAGGTGATGACACGGCTCGAGGTGGGCATGTGGAATCCACGAAGGTTGATTTTGTAGGTCTCGGGCAACTCCGTGGCCTTGTGGGCAAAACGGTTGTCCCAGTCGCTGTAGAGGTCGGCAGAAGGAGAATCCATATTTTCTCGCTCCCGTATGGTGCTCAAGGCAAGTGTGTCGAGTGCTTTCACCTTCCTGTCTACAGGAGCCATCTTGGCAATGAGGTCCTGTCCTGCCATCGGCATTGAGGTGGTGGTCAGCACTAATGTGATTGCAATTGTCTTTAACGTCTTTCTAAAACTCATATAATCTGTTTCTAAGTATTAACAACCATAAAAATATGGTGCGTAAACATGCAAGGCAAACGAAATAATAGGCGCAACAAAAAAATACATCGATTATTTCGAATTGCGATGCAAAGATAAGCATAATAAATGGTAAAAAAGGACGATTAACAGTTTTTAGTGAGTTTTTAACACTTAAAAAGATAATTTCCAAAGTGGTTGACGGTTGTGTAATCTATTGACAAACAATTGGATACGAATTGCAGGCGATCGTTTGGATAGACAATTCTGATTTGGCATCTTTTAAGAAATGGCACCCCAGTTGATGTTGGTGCGCTGGAGGGCCTTGAGGCGTTTCCACAACAGTTCGTGTGTGGCACTTTGGCAGGTGGGGTCCTCGTCGATGATGCGCTGGGCAGTGTCGCGGGCCAACTGCACGATCTGTCCATCGCGGGCAATGTCGGCTATCTTCAGGTCGAAGGCCATGCCGCTCTGCTGGGTTCCTTCCAGGTCGCCAGGCCCACGCAGTTTCAGGTCGGCCTCGGCAATTTGGAACCCGTCGTTCGTGCTGCACATGATGTCGATGCGCTTGCTCGTCTCCTTGCTCAGCTTGCGGGTGGTGACAAGGATGCAGAACGACTGGTCGGCCCCACGGCCCACGCGGCCACGCAACTGGTGGAGTTGGGAGAGGCCGAACCGCTGGGCGTCGATGATTACCATCACCGAGGCATTGGGCACGTTCACTCCTACTTCTATCACCGTGGTGGCCACTAGTATCTGGGTCTCGCCGCTCACGAACTTCCGCATTTCCTCTTCTTTCTCCTGGGGTTTCATCCTGCCGTGCACCTTGCTGAGGCGGAACTCGGCGAATACCTCGCACATGAGCGCATAGCCATCCTCGAGGTTGCGCAGGTCGATGTTCTCGCTCTCGCTGATGAGCGGGTAGACGATATATACCTGCCTGCCTTCCAGAATCTGGCGGCGGATGCCTTGGTAGAGACTGGTCAGTTGGTCGTCGTATTTATGCTCGGTGTAGACGGGCTTGCGGCCCGGGGGCAACTCGTCGATGACGCTCACGTCGAGGTCGCCGTAGATGGTCATGGCGAGCGTACGGGGGATGGGGGTGGCCGTCATCACCAGCACATGGGGCGGGTTGTGGCTCTTTCCCCAGAGGCGGGCGCGCTGGGCCACACCGAAACGGTGCTGCTCGTCGATGACCACCAGACCGAGACGCAGAAACTGCACGTTGTCCTCTATCACGGCGTGGGTGCCAACGAGAATCTGCACGCTGCCGTCCAGGAGGCCGCCGAGCACCTCCTGCCGGCGCTTGCCTTTCACGATGCCTGTGAGCAGTTCCACGTGGATGTCCATGCCGTGGAGGAAGTCACGCAGGGTGGTGAGGTGTTGCTCGGCCAGGATCTCGGTAGGAGCCATCAGGCACACCTGGTAGCCGTTGTCGATGGCGAGAAGGGCAGAGAGCAGGGCCACGAGGGTTTTCCCTGAGCCCACGTCGCCTTGTAGCAGGCGGTTCATCTGCCTGCCGCTCTTCATGTCGGTGTGTATCTCGCGCACCACGCGTTTCTGTGCATTGGTGAGCGCAAAGGGCAGGTGATGGGTGTAGAAGTCGTTGAAGTGCTTGCCCACCCGGTTGATGATGTAACCCCGGTATTTGCGGCGCTGGTCGCTGGCATAGCGCAGGATGTTGAGCTGCACGTAGAACAGTTCCTCGAACTTCAGGCGCAGTTTCGCACGGTCGAGTTGGGTGGAGTCCTCGGGGTGGTGGATGAGCCTCATGGCCTCGTCGCGCGAGACGAGATGGAGCGGCGTGGTGATATAGGGGGGCAGCGTCTCTTCCATGGGCGAGGGGATGCGGTCGAGCACGCCACGGATGATTCTCTCCATCGTGCGCGAGTTCATCCCCGACTTCTTCATCCGCTCCGTGGTGTGGTAGTGGGGGTGCATGCCCATTTGCGACAACTGGGCGCTGGCGGCCGGCTCTATCTCGGGATGGGTAATCTGGAATCGTCCGTTGAAGAACGAGGGGCGCCCGAAAACGATGTACTCCTCGTCCACGTTG
>Ga0256407_10014007_pt1 | contig 10639 bp, 13 predicted proteins | sample RumenRJG_04DNA_FD_193489 | JGI IMG/M metagenome (GOLD analysis project Ga0256407, IMG submission 193489) | Bovine rumen microbial communities from Lethbridge, Alberta, Canada - RJG_04 | ecosystem: Host-associated > Mammals > Digestive system > Stomach > Rumen | place: Canada: Alberta... | reverse complement strand
GAAAGGAGATCCGTCTCCCGGTACGACGGTTTCCAGTGCTCTTTTTGGGCTGCTGCTGTTGGCTCGCGCGATTAAGTTCGTGTTCTGCGACTCGACGGTGGCAGTGTTTTTTTTGGCTCTGTGCTTTTTGGATAGACGTTGGCGAATCTGCAAGGGGTGCTGCTCGATGGGCGGCACCCCTTCATTGAAATATGACAGATTATCTTGCATATTTGGGTAAGATAATCTTACCTATGGGCGCAGTCCGCTATCCACGGATAAGTCCTTCACCATCTGTCTGGCAGCGTTGTAGCGCTGTCCGTTCTTCTGGATGATAAGACGCCCGTTCCCCATTGACTTGCGGTCGGAGGGATTTTCTGTGGCAGTGATGGACTTCACGCTCACTTCTTCGGGGGTGAGGGCAACGATCTTGCCGAACGCTTTCCACTGGTCAGCAGCTTTGTAAGCATTGATTGAGGCGGCAGGCACGTGCAGGGTAGCGCTGCTAACTGGAGCGTCCCTAAAAACGCCTGATCCTGTAGTTGGAACCTTTTCTGCATAGCAATAAAGATCGGTAAGGCCAGTGCAATTATAGAACGCATATTCTCCAATGCTCCTCACATTGTTCGGGATGGTGACGGAGGTAAGACCAGAGCAATTCCAGAACGCATATTCTCCAATGGCCGTCACACTGTTCGGGATGATGACGGAAGTCAGACCAGAGCATCCATAGAACGCATGTCTTCCAATGTACGTTACACTGTTCGGAATGGTGATGGAAGTCAGACCAGAGCATCCATAGAACGCATAATTTACAATGTACGTCACACCGTTCCCAATGGTCACGGAGGTAAGACCAGAACAATACTCGAACGCACCTTCTCCAATGCTCGTCACACTGTTCGGAATGTTGATGGAGGTAAGACCAGAGCAATGAGAGAACACTTTAACTCCGATGCTCGTCACGCTGTTCGGAATGGTGACGGAGGTAAGTCCATGGCAACTGTCAAACGCACGGTCCCCAATGCTCGTCACGCTTTTCGGGATGGTGACGGAGGTAAGACCAGTGCAATCAGAGAACGCACCAGAGCCAATGCTTATCACACTGTTCCCAATGGTCACGGAGGTAAGACCAGGGCAACGAGAAAACGCATAATTTCCAATACTCGTCACACCGTTCCCAATGGTCACGGAGGTAAGGCCAGTGCATTTCTCGAACGCATGATTTTCTATTCTCCTCACACTGTTCGGGATGGTCACAGAGGTCAGGCCAGAGCAACCATAGAACGCATAATTTCCAATGTTCGTCACGCTTTTCGGGATGGTGACGGAGGTAACTTTATGGCAATCAAAGAACGCCCCCCCTTTGATGCTCGTCACATTGTAAGTAACATTCGCAAAAGTCACAGTAGAAGGAATTACCACGTTGCCTTTGTATTCATCTCTTGGCATGGAAGATCGTATTACTTCAGCAGTTTTCCATTTTTTTGTTAAATTGTAACAAACCCCGTTAATCTTAACGGCATAGGCATTGGCCACCATTGGCAGCAGTATTAACACAAAAAGTAAAAGTTGTTTCTTCATAATTCAAATTATTTATGCCATTTGGCGTTATCTAAAATTCTTCGTTGACAAATTCGTATGGGCCATATAAAATGCGGACGAAATACGGATGCTTATAATCATCCTTCTCAACTATGTTTATATCAAAACCATATCCAAGTTCTGACGATGTGCATCCTACAGTAGGTTCATTGATAAGGTGTGAATTAGGAACTGGCTGAAGACCTCCCATTGACATATCTGAGTCCTCTCCCATCATTAAAGAATATCTTTTGGAAAACCTCTTATGAAGCCTATTTTTTATTCCAATGGCTTCTTCCTTATCAGAAGCATAAATACATAATGCTGCCTTATTAAAATAGTTTCTTTTTCCATCGGATTGAAACCAAAAAACAAGTGTATCAAACAAATTACCTCCATACCACTTGTTTTCGTATAGGATAATATCGTCGGTAATATATAGAGGATCCCCAAATTTCTTACATAGAATATTCTTTGCTTCCAGAAGAGTACATCCAAACGGAACATTGCATATCTCCTTCACCTTGTTGTCCTCAGCAATTTTCTGCCAAAAGACAGTAATAGATTCATCGTCGTTTGGATTTCCTGTAATAACTTCTCCGCTCGATAACAGATAAGTTAATTCTTCTTTTTCGAAGTCGATATTAGTAATCGTTTTCAAAACAAGCATCTGAAAGGCATGTGGCATGTCCTTCATTTGGTTGAGTACTCCTGATATACTCTTTTCAGGAATATCCTTCTCTTTCTGTTGCCCAGATACTGCCACCGGCAGCATCATCAGGAAAAATAATACTATCTTCTTCATGATTACAAATAAGACACCATTAAAATAAAAAACATTATGAATGAAATCACTAAAAAGACAGAAAATATCTTCATGAACTTAAAAAGTTCTATAATGATTCTATCTTTAAGCTTCTTTTTAGGCTTATCGTTCACACTCTTTCGTCGTTTATTACTAAGACCGTCGGTGATGTATAACATTAAATATACCAAACAAGTAGCGACAAAACTTTTAACAAAAATAAAGCTCCAATGCGCCCCATCATCTTTGACTGTTTCCTCTCCCGAAGTAATAATCAGTAAGATTATTGGAGCAAGGACAGATGCACATCCGAACTTCAGACAACCGTCAAAGCTGTCGCCTTTCTTCTCTACAGAGACCATGCTCTCTGATATCTCGGCCTGCTTAACTTCTTCTGTTTCCTTCATTCTGATATCTATTTACTCCAAGTTGCACATTCAGTAAAATGACCAAGTATGTTTCCTGAGAGAGCGTTACCCGTTCTGGTGATACTGAGTTCTGTAGAGTGGTCTGCGAGAAATTTTGAAATCTCGCCGTCGGCAGTTGCCACGCTACCGCCATTATCACCATGCTTAACAAGATACCGACCATATACCTCCGGATGCTTCTCCAGTAGCTTCCGGATAAAGTCGTGAGAGTCAAACTCTGTGTTGAGGTAGCTGATAACCTCTAATGCAATAGATATATCCATATTTGTTACAATTAAAAAATGATATTCCGACAAAGATACAACTTCTAATGTACACTCCCTAATTTCGTGATAACAAAGTCTTGATTTAACTTATTTAAGACGCTTTGAGGGTAATCGCGCCAAAAATACAACTATTTTCGGATAAAGATCACCGAAAATAATTAAAAGTCGTATATTAACAATTTTACGACGATGTTGATGGATTATTTGTTAAAATCGGGGAGTATTACAGTTAATACACACTACCCCAAAAAAATGCGCAAATTATAGATGATTATCTATATTACCGATGCCGGTTACGTATCAGATCAGCCTACTAAAATACAAGGAGTACCTTATATTTTACATCAAATCTGATGTATTTGAAGGTGTAAAGAAATTTTATTTCACCCCTTTTTAGGGGGATATAACTACCTCACCTGCAGTCTGTTTCGCGTTCTACGGGCTTTCTATGAGGTCATTTTTCGGGTAACTACCTGAAAAAGAACCGTTTTTGGAGATTTCTTTACAATATCAGTAGAACACGCTGGCACCTGTCCGGTAGGTCAGTTCTCTATCGAAAGTGATATCTTTCAGATAGATGATGAGGGATGCTAACCTCCCAGGGCGCATCCATGATGAATCACCAGGTAGTAACCTTGGTGCATCAAGGGCGAGCTTACCGGCGAGGATATAACGGTTCTGCTGGCTACCTGTTGGCCCGCCAAAACTCTCGATCTGGCCACGCTCCCAATGTTCTTCGTGCCAGGCAAAGTATTCGTTGAACTGTTGCCGAAGCTGCTGCTCGATGTTCGGGGTGTGGTCGTGCATGAGGTACGTCCGCATCAAATCCTGAATGGCGGTGTACATCTGCTCATCTTTTTTCCAGATTGCCATTGCCATAGTTCTACTGATAGGGGTATATATCCCATTCCTGAAGGGCTTCGTCAGGGGTGCAGCCGTACTCCATGGCCGTGATAACCTCATGCTCCAGCTTATACTTTCGGGCAATCTCCAAGGCTTCTGCCCTGGTGTACTTTGATGGCTCTGGGTGGTGACGGTACCACCATCTCCAGAAACGGGTGAATATTCTCATATTTATGTATTATATAATATGAATTTATTTAATTATCACTTTGGGCGCAGTCCGCTCTTAATCTCAATACCTTCCATACGCAGGTATTTATAGACGGTATTGCGCGACTTGATACCCGTCGTGCGCATGATGGCCGACACACTGTTACCGTTGCGGTAAAGTTGGGCGCACATATTCGCCTTTTCGGGCTTCGGCTGCTTCGGTCTTCCGAATCTGACACCCTTTTTCTTAGCCTCTCTCCTACCCTCTGCAGACCTCTCCTTTATCAAGTCACGTTCAAACTCAGCGAGGCTGGCGAAAATGTGCATTATCAGTTTGCCGGTGGTGCTGCCTGTATCGATGTTATCCCTTAATGATACCAGGCTGACGTTCCTCTGCTGAAGCTGCTCGATGATTGACAGCAGATCCTTCATATTGCGCCCTAATCGGTCTAACTTGTAAACCGCCAGACAGTCACCGTCACGCAGGAACTTCAGGGCGTTCTTTAATTCCGTCCTGTCCCCTACTCCACTGACCTTCTCGGTGTAGATCTTCTCACATCCGGCATCGGTAAGGGCTGACACCTGCATATCGAGGTTCTGAGCCGCTGTAGAAACACGGGCATAGCCAATCTTCATATTGCCGAAATTGATAGTTCAACATGAGCAGGCTCTGACTCCCATTCGATATCAATATCGTCATGCCCGTATCTCGTAAGTACACCGCCGGTATTACCTTCGGCATCCTCCCACATTCCCGCACGTTTCTTGGTTGGTTTTTCTTTGAAGAATACCAGGTTTCCACCTATCCAGTCTCTTGCCAGCCACCCTTCGATTTTTTTGGGTACCATCAAAGCAACTATAGCCATTGCGACTGCCTCCGCACGCTCTTTGGCATGCTCTTCACCTTCTACAAGGTCGGATATCATTGCCATGTGTGAAATGATTTCCATTGCTTCTTTCTCTGTCATATCACTGTATATTTAAGTCCTACTTTAATATTTCGTCGTTTTTATACACTTGTGCAATGCCAGGATCCCGCCGTTCCGGCCGCAGTCCGCTATGTTCACTTTATTCCTAAGTTTTTTGAACATGGCTTTAGTCAACAATCAAGGTCATAAACTTACCATCTCCAGCCTCTGAAGGCACAACACTTGAAACGACCTTACGGGTCATATCTTTTGCCCGTTGCTTATATTCAATTATTTTACCTACTTTGTAGGCTATTCTCCGCTGTTCGCCCCTATCCTTGGGTATGGGAAGAAGTAACTCGTGAATCCTCTCTCCCAGGGTGTCAATGATATCCTGAGTGAAACGCTTAGCAAATATCTGGCTCTTCACCAGCGGACATGACAGCAAGGCCAGAAGCAACAACGGATCAAGTACTTCGGGGTCTTCTACGCGAATCTTGTAGATGTGACTCTGGAAGACGATTTCCTTATCATCATCGGTAATAAGGGCACAGGTACCGACAAGATACGTACCATCTCTTACCATCAGTATGTCGTTGGCCTTGACATCCTGCTTTTTCTTATATCTCTCATAGATATCTCTACTCAGCCCCTGTTTAGGATCGAGCTTGATTTCCCAGTTGGCGATGTCGCTTGTACGGATGAATGGTATCGTGCCAGTTCCGTAACTCTCCTTCGTTACTTCGTCACCAGTTGTAATAGTTATCAGACCCCGTTTCTCTAAATCTCCTATCGATACGACTTTGTGGGTTTCTGATAGGCTCTGCAGTTGCTGGTCTATCTCAGGATTGTAGTATTTGGGAACATAGATATTGTTGACTATTTCGCCCTCGGTGATGACAAATCCCAGATGGTCATATTCGAGGTGGACGCCCTCAATGTACTGGCTGTATTTTTCTTGTATCAGTGGAACGTCATCCCGACTGGTCTCATTACCTCTACTGTCGTGACCACAATACCTGGCGATGGCCATAAATATCTTATCTTCTGGCTTGCTCTTCCCTTTCTGGAGGTACACCACGCATGTCTTGGCGTGCGTGTAGGGCTGGAAAAGGTCTTCCGGCATGGATATGATCGCAGATATCTTCGCCCTCTCCTTTATATATTGGACTATATGCTTATGAGAGGGATTACAGAAAATACTTTCGGGTGACACAAAGCACATCCTTCCTTTGCTGTTGAGCAGATTCAAACACCTTTCAATGAAGAGAATCTGCGGCGGCTGTGCATCTACCAGGACATCCGACTTCTCATAAACATTCTGCTTATTTTTCTTCCACTTTCTTCCAAGGTCATAAAGTGATAGTATCTCTGTTTCGTCTATTTTGAGTTTCTTTCCAAACGGAGGGTTTGTCAGAACCACATCAAATGACTTCTCTCTGATGCTGTCTTGCGTCTTGGTTTCCCAATACTTTGTGTTAACCAGTGAGTTCTCGCAGAAGATTCCACCACGCCCGTCACCCATCAGGGCCATATATGCCTTGGCAACTTTTCCTAAGAAGCTGTCTTTGTCGATGCCCCTTATATTTTTGATGGCGATCTTCTGTTCTTCTGCCATAATTTCCGTGTCCGGCCACTCTGAGCCATATTGACTTTCAAGTGTCCCCCACTCTGCTTTCAAACCTTCTATTAAGAATCCTCCCGTTCCACAGGCGGGGTCAATCATTTTATCCTTATAGTTAAGCTGGGCGATGTTCACCATCAGCTTCACCACGTTGCGCGGTGTGAAGAACTGTCCCTGTGAGCCTTTCGTGGTATAGTCTATGAATGACTCGAAAGCATCCCCGATGGCGTCCCTCTTGGAGTCCTTAATGCAGAATGGCTGTAACTGTGCTACGGCATAGGCTATGCTGCCGTCATCAAGGGTGACAGAATCGTCTTCACCGAAAACGTCAGCGTACTGTTCCTTGACATCACCGAAAATCTCCCGTATGCGGCCTGCAACCGCACTTTTGTCTTCATTGATGCCTGCACGAAACCTGACAATATCATCTTTCTTGGTAAACCGTTCATCGTAGATCTTGCAGAACAGGAGATTGATGAACTGCTGGGCAAATGTTTCATCGCGTGTTGCTCCAACATTATTCGCTGCAAAGTAATTTCTTATATCCTTGAAATTAGATTTTAGATTGTGCGGTTCTTTCAAGTCCCTGCGTCGGTACATACCAATATCCTCTACCCTCTCTCCATACTCTGGAATATTTGGTATCTCTTCAAAGGATATGGCACCATTCACGATGTTTTTCAGAAGGCAAAGTTTTTGGTCCCCGTTGTACCAGACTCCGAGCCTGGCCTTGGAGAGCTGCATGTATATCTCCAATTGACGACGGCCATCCTTACGATTAGGTTTCTTGCACTCTACTATCATGTAGAGAGAATCGTCAGAATGGTTGTTGTTTTCAAAAACAGCAATATCGACGGGATATTCCTTCTTTGTATCTGATGGGCGTGCCTTAACCCTAAATTGAGGTCGTGTGCGGATATTCTCCTTTGGGTATTTATAATCCTCCACAAGTATTCGTGAGAACACTTGGACGGCATTCACCTCTTCTGGGGTCTCGCGTACTTCTGTGCCTGATATATAATCTTTCATGATGCCACCTCCTATTCTTGATTATCGATGGCTTCTACCAGTTGGTTCACCATCGGGTTATTCTCCTTGCCGGTGATGTTCAGGGCCTCGCCCTCTACAGCCTCGAAGGTAACGCTGGGTGCTGCACCGGCGGCAGCAGCTTCCTCCAGAAAGGCTAACGTCTCTTCCTGGCTCTTACCGTGGCCGATGAATGCTGACATGATACATGCCATCACATCGGTCTTAAAGCCTTTGTCACGGAGCTGCTGTAGGTCACCTTTGTCCGGCTTGATAGTCGCTCTGTGATACTTGATTACCATCTGACCGCCCACCTCGTTCCACAGGTCGAGCAGTTCCATTTCGTAGGGGTTCGTCTTGTCGGCCATTGCTCAAAGTTCCTTCAGTTTACTTTCGTTCTTATCGAGGAAGGCCATGACAATAGCCGAAACCATTGTACGGATGGGGATATTACGCTTCGCACTACCCCTCACCTTATCGAGACGTTTCTTAACGTCACTCGGTAGCCAGACAGCAGATCCTTGCTCTTTGACGCCGGTATAGGTTACCATATAATCCTTGAAGTTTCTCCACTGTGCATCGTTGTCTGCAGACGGGACTACTGATGCTACTGGCTCCTGGGTTGCAGGAATCTCTATTGTTTCTTGATTGTTGTGCTGAATGTTATCCAGTTCCTGCAGCATGTCAGCACGATTCTTTCTCTCTGTCATAATATCTATTATTTAATGATTATATAATTATTATATACCAGCCTCCGTGATGATCCTGTCAAACGTATCTTTGACAACCTCTATCTGGGCTGGAGTGATTGAATAGGTATCGATGCGCTTCAACTGCGCACGGTGAACTACCTTCGGGAGAACCTTACCGGCAATGGTATATGAACTCAGGGCTGTTTTCCAACTGGCTATGTCTGCAGCCGTTCCAAATGAAAGTTGTACTTTGTTCGGGATGATAAGCAGCTGGCATTTATACCCATACTTGATTTTGATGTTGTTGAGCACACGTATGAAGTCTGTTGTGGCCTTCATACTGATGTCTTCAAACTCAAACGGTATAACCACCGTGTCGGCATTGGAAAACACCTCGGCGATGCCTTCATCACTTAGGGAACCAGGACAGTCGATGATAACAACACCGTCAAACTGCCTGGCGTTGGCCATCAGCTTTTCCACATAATCACCGTCTGTCAGTTTAACTTCCTGTACGGCATATGGAGCAGGCCTTGAAATAAATTCTTCATCATCCTTTCGAACGGCAGAGGATGAATGCTGGTTATCCGCATCGAGCAGAACCACCTTCTTTTGTTTCTTAACCAGATAGTTTGCGAAGAGGATCGATAGTGTTGTCTTCCCTACCCCTCCCTTCTGGTTGGCGAATGCGATAATTTTATTCATAACTTATATAATTATTATATATTTCTTATATAACAGAATCTCTTCGAAAAATCTTCGTCGGTTTCTCCGTTTAGGATTGCCAACTTGTGAGCAATCAGCATGTAATCTATAATATCGGTTCCCGTAAAATTCGAGCACTTCACTTCCCGTCCAGGAATAAAGTATGCCGGAAGGTCGCGATATCTGGCAAGTAGCAAATCCTCCGTAAAGATGCAGAGGCCGTTCCACTTATAGAAGTTCCGCATTTCATCAACAGTGAAGGAATCACCACCCCAGGAGGCATATACGTACTTACCCAGATTCTCAGAAAGGCGTATATACTCATTATCTGATTGTCGCTCCAGATACTTATCAACCAGCTCCTGGTTCAGAACCCAAAAATATTCCTTACCGATGCCGGATGTATAGGAAAGGAGTTTCATATTGCCATACAGAGTTTCAAATATGTCTTTGAACACATAGTGCATGAAGTTGTCCAAAGTCAAATCTTCCGGCATCGGTAATGCTCTCCATCCCTCAAAAGAAAGACAGCCGTCATTTGTCTTTTGGTCGTTCATTATTTCCCAAGCCTTTTCTATGGTAAGCTTTCCGGACTTCACCATCCGCGACATTAAGCCAAGACTCTGAAGGAGACATCTCCATTCGTAATTGCTAAACATAATGCTGTCATCACTGGCAATTACATCTACCCACCAGTAAAGATTACTGAAAATATTCTCACCCCATGTATCGACTTGCCAATTTGAACTGTTACCTATATTATCCATCAGCATAAGTTCCTCAATGGTAACCGGAGCATCATAATACGATACGTACATATACTGCCCTGTTATATCTTTTATCCAGGCTTCTTTGTCATCGTCATTCGATGAATCAAAGTCACACCCACAATGCTCATACAGGTGTGCTGCAAGCTCTGACGTGATACAGATGTAATAATCATCAGTACAATGAAAAGTTTCAAGGTTGATATCTTTGAAGATACCATCAAACATATCTGTCATCAACCCGGCACATAAGGCCAGTTCCGGCGAAAGCATTATTTCTTTCTTTATTCTCTTCTTTGCCATATCTGTGCTTTGAAATTGTTACTAATTCAAACTGAGACTATACCGCGCTGCACTATAGCCCGAAAACATCTGGCCGTTACTTCCACGTCAGCTGCAGACTGGTGGTAGTCGATGTCGCTTTGGCGAATCTTTAGCTTGTCTGCCAGTTCTGACAGTCTGGGCCACTTGTAATCTCCATGGTAGCCAGGAATGGCGCAGTACCTCGTCATGCGGTGCATGGTGTCCCATAGCTCTTTGTTTTGGAAGGATATTCTCACACCGATCTCTATTGCATCGGCATTGATGAATCGGGTATCGAAACCGCCATTGTGGGCTACAAGCAAGTCGGCAGCGGTAATGACGTCCGCGAACTCTTGAAGGGCTTCTGCTTTGTCTGAGGTTCCAAGTTCTGCCAGCCTCTCCTTCGTCAGTCCGTTCACATGGATTGCTTCATCGGTGATACGCCTTTCGTCTGATGGCCAGTCGAAATAGTATGTCTTTTCACTTATCTTCCGGAGTT
>Ga0256407_10013999_pt1 | contig 10642 bp, 3 predicted proteins | sample RumenRJG_04DNA_FD_193489 | JGI IMG/M metagenome (GOLD analysis project Ga0256407, IMG submission 193489) | Bovine rumen microbial communities from Lethbridge, Alberta, Canada - RJG_04 | ecosystem: Host-associated > Mammals > Digestive system > Stomach > Rumen | place: Canada: Alberta | collected... | reverse complement strand
AAATATAATACAAAAAAAAAAGGACAAATCAAAAAATGAATTCATTCAAACAATTATCCCAACAAATAACAGAATATAAAAAAAGAATATTACTAATTTATGATAAAAAAATAACAATATCTCAATTTTTAGAATATGAAAAATATTTATCCTCAAAAAAACAACTTCAAACTCCATTTTATTCAATATGGAAATATGAATTTACAGATGATTTTAAAAATAAAATAATTAATTTTCCATATGAGAAAATAATACCTTCAATAATAAATATTACAAATGGAATATTTAATAGAGTAACAGGAAAATTTAATATGAAAGGACCTTGTTGCTTTTATTCATATCATATAAATGAAAATGATACTATTTTATATACAATTCATTTTGTTATTTGTTTTAAAAGAAATAAAACTGAAAAAGATATAAATAATAATATATTAAAATTTGCTTATGAATTAATTTTATTTTGCGATATTAAAGAATTTAATGAAGGAATTGATGATGAAATTAAATCAAAATTATTATTTATGATAGGAAACTCTGATGATTTTCCTCAAGTTAAATTTGATAAATTAGTATTATCAACAAGGAAAAATGATATGTTTTTTTCATCAAAAAGTAAAAATAATAATATTCAATTTCAAACAGATATAAATAATCTATATAATATAAATTTACCTTTAGGAAAAATAAATTTAGATAATAAAAATTACTTTGATTCAATAAAAGTAAATAATAGAACATATGAACTTATTTTAGAATCTGAAGATTTTGAACAAGAAGATTTAATTATAAGTTTAAAAAATGAAATTGAAAATACTCCTTTTCATAATTTAATTTTAAATTTAATTGAAGATGAAAAATGGGGATTACGTTTATCAAATCAAGAAAAAAATTTGGTTAAAGATAATAAATCTTTTATTTTAAGTGGTAGACCTGGAACAGGAAAAACAACAGTTATTTTAATAAAATTATTTTCAATATTTTTTAATTTTTTAATTAAGAAATCTATAAGAATAAAAAATGATATTGATTGGAATTTTATACAAAAAAATATTAAACAAAATGATTTATCAAAACAATTTAGAATTGTTTTTACTTCTTTAAGTCAAAATTTATGTTATAAAGTACAAGAAATGTTTAGAGATATTATACAAAAAAATAATATTAATATTAATTTAACTGATTTTAGACAAGAAAAATTTAATTTAATTCATTCTTTTAGAGATATAAATGAATATCCTTTATTTATTAATTTTAGAAAATTATTATTTTTAATTGATGGTTCTTTAACTTTTCAATTTTTTAAAAGAAAAAATTTAAGAGTTTTTCAAAATTTAAATTCAAATTGTTCTTTTGAATATTCAATTGATACAATTTATGAATGTAATAATTATTCAGATATGAATATAAATTATGAAAAACATCAATATTCAATTAATAATAATAATGAAAATGAAGAAGGAGTTTTTTATTCTTTACCTCAATTAGTAAAAAAATGTCCTATAATAAAATTAAAAGAAGCAAATGAAAATACATTTATTCATTTTTATCATTCATATTTAAAAAATAATAAAAATAATTTATCAAATATATTAAATTCTATAAAATTAGAACCTTTAGAAATTTATTCTCAAATTTATTCTGTTATAAAAGGTAGTTTAACAAGTCATTTTTCAAAAAGTAATTGTATAACAAAAGAAGAATATTTAAAAAAAGGAAAAAAATTAACAGATTTACCAAATTTAGAAACAATTTATGATTTATGTATTGAATATGAAAATTGGAAAAAACAAAATAATTATTTTGATATTCAAGATTTAATTAATCATCTTATTAGAGAAGTTAAATTAGAATTTTATGATAAAAAATTGATTGATTATATTTTCATTGATGAAATACAAGATTTAACAATAAGTCAAGTTTATTTATTAATTTTATTAACTGAAAATCCAAAAATTTTTGCTGGGGATACATGTCAAACTATATCATCAACTAATAGATTTAGATTTTCAGATTTAAAAAATGTTTTTTATCTTTTATTTGAAAATATAAAAGATGCATTATTAAGTTTAAATTATAGATTAAATTCAAAATTATTAAAATTATCTACTTTTATTTCTTATTTAATTAGAGAAATGTTTCCAAATACTTTAGATAAATTTAAAGATGATTTCTCAGTTAAAATTACTAATTTTAAACCAGTTTTTTTAATGAATTTAAATTCTTTTATTAAACTTTTATCAAATAAAAATATTAATAATAATGTTAATAGTCAAAGTTTAACTTTTTCTTATTATCATTGTTTTATTTGTAGAGATGATATTTCGGCAAAAAAATTATCTCAAAAATATAATCAAAATATTTTTACAATTGATATTTTAAAAAGTAAAGGTTTAGAATATGAAATTGTTATTATTTATAATTTTTTTACTGAATCTAAATATAAAGATATTTGGAATTTAGTTTTTAGAAAACTTAAAATTAAAAATTCAGATGATTTTAAAATTAATGGAATGAATATTTTAAATACTTTTTTAGATGATTATGAATTAAATTATTTATTAAAACATAATGAATTATTTGAAGAAGGTTTTGATAAAGATGATATTAAAGAAAAAATAATAAAAGAATTTTCTGAATTTATTTATCCTGAATTAAATATGGAATTTGATAAACATAAATTATTTGGATTTTGTAGTGAATTAAAACAATTTTATGTTATTATTACTAGAGCAATTACTTTTTTAATTTTTTATGAAGATGAAAATAAAAAAGAAGAAAGAAATGAATTTTATAATTTTTGTATTGATAATAATTTCATTGATGAAGATAGTGGAAATTTTGAAATAAAAGAAACTAACAATGAAAATGAAAATATTATTAAAGAAGAAAATAATATTAATACAGATAAAAATATTAATAATGAAAAAAATGAAAATATTAATAATGAAGTAAATAAAAAAAATTTTTGGGAAGAATTAGAAAAAAAACCATTAATAGATAAATTTAATGCTTATTTTTCAAAAAGAAAATTATTAGTTAAAGATATTGAAACATTTGAAAAATTAGCAAATAAGGAATATTATAATGGAAATTATACAAAAAGTTCTTATTTATTTAAAAAAATTGGGAATGAAATTATGTTTAAAAAATCAGAAATATTTGAATTATATGAAGAAATAAAAATAATGAGAAATAATCCAGATAAAATAAATGAAATATTTGAAAATATAAATAATGAATTAATTGATAAAATAAAAGAATTAGATGAAAAAAATTTTTCTGAATTTAAAATAATATATGCAGATTGTTTAATTAATATTAAAAAATATGAAGAAGCAATTCAAATTTATGAAGAAAAAAAAGAATATGAAAAATGTGCAAAAATATATTTTCAATATGCAAAAAATTATAAAAAAGCATTTGAATATTTTAATAAATATAATAATATTGATTATGCATGTAAATGTTTAATTGAATTAAAAAAATATGAAGATTTATTTAATTATGCAAATAAAAAATCAGATAATTTAGGATTAATTGAATATAATAAATTATATAATAATTATGCTGAAGAATATTTTTTGAATATTATAAAAAAAGATATTAAAAATAAATTAATTAATGCTATTCAATTTCCTCCTTCAAATAATATTATTATTAATGATAAAGAAAAATTAAATTGTAAAATTTTCATTCCTGAAAGTTATATTAATATTGATACATATTATAAAAAAATTTATAACTTTTTTTATAATTATACTATTGAAATTAAGAAATTATTAAATGAAAATATTGAAGAAGATATTAATAATGATGAAAAAAATGAGATTGAAAAAAATAGAAGAATTAATAATTCAATTAAAGAATTAATTTCTAATCCATTTGTTATTAAATTTATAGATGCTTTTTATTATAAAAACAAAAAAGCTCTTTTTGATTATATTATTAATCAAACTCCAGAAATATATTTTTATAAAACTAATGATTTACAAAAATCTATATTTTTTAAAAGAATTTTTGCAAATAAAAAATTTCCAAATTTTTATTATCAAAATCTAATAAATTGTATAAAAGAAATACAAAAAACTTTTATAAATGCAGAAATTGAACATAAAAATTTTATTCAATATTCAACTCAATTATTATTATTTAATGGTTATATAAAACCAATTCAAAATTTATTTAATTATGAAACAAATATTATAATTAATGCAATTATTTCAAATGAAGAAAAAATGAATGAATTAAAAGATTATTTTTCCAATGAAAATTATCCAATTAATATAAGAACTTATGTTTATTTTTCATATTTTAAAAATTATATAATAAAAAATTTCAAAAATAAAAATTTAGATGCATTAGAAAATTATCCTTTAATAAAAAATACATTAAAAATTGCTTTAGTGGAAAATGAAAAATCAAATAATTATAATATTACATTTGATTTAAATAATCTCAAGAAATTTAATAATTATTTATATAATAAAGAAATTGATAATAATTTTAATACAATAAAAGAAATAATTGAAATAGGATGTGAAATTTCATTAAAATTAATGATATTATATATTCAAGAAAGGGAAATTAATATTTTTAATAATGATATTACAAAAAATACTTTTTATTTATTTAAAGAATTCTATAAATTAATTGATAATATTTTTTCTTTTTCAAAAAAAAATCAAAAAAACAATAATAAAGAAATAATTTTATATTCTTTATTTACTTTTATTGGAATTTTACCTTTACCAAATTTTAAATTTAAATTATTTAATATTTACTCAGATTTAAATTTTTGTATTATGAATTCTTTTAATTTACTTTCAAATTTTTATGATGATGTTAAAAGTATAAAATCCATTCAAAATTATGTAGGAATTTTTGATAATGAAGGAAATAATTTAATAATAAATCAAAATGATGTTTTTAATATTTTTATGACTTTTTTAAAAAGACCTTTGAAAAATTTTTTTAATAAAATTTATGATAATTTAGAATATCCTTTAGATTATTTTAATACAAATAATCTAAATAATTTAAATGAATATTATTATTTTCCAATAACTTATTATTTTTATTATATTAATGATAGTAATTATAATAGAAATGATTTTGAAAAACAAATTACTAATTTATGTAAATCTTATAAAATTTATCCTTTTGATTATGAAGAAAATACATTTAATTTATATATATATATTTTATCTTTATTTTTTTATGAAATTAAAATACCAAAAACTTTAATTCATTTTTGTTCAAATTCATTATTTTCAATTAATGAAAATAAAAATAATATTAATAAAATTATTAATAATGTTGCTTTAATATTATTATTTATTGAAGATAAATGGAATATTAAATTTAATTTTGAAAAAAATATTTTATCAAATTTTAATGTATTTTTTTATCCAAAAGATTCAAAATATAATAATATTTTAATTAATGCAATTTATCATTTAAAAGAAAATGATATTTCTCCTTTAATAAAAATAATTTGGTGTAAAAATTTATTAAATTACATTCTTAGATTTATTGGAAAAAATTTTAATGAAGATAATTTTATTTTTTATGATTTTGAAGGAAATAAAATTAAAAATGGAAAATGTATTTTATGTGATAATAATGAATTTTATAATTTTGAAGTAATTTATATTTTCTTTAAATTATTAAATGAAATTTATGATTCTTATATTAAAACTGATAAATCTTTAAATGAAGAAAATTATTATGGGTGGAATAATCAATTTTTTAATTTAAATATTTTATGTATTTTTATGACTCTTTTAAATTTCACTCAAAACATTGAAGTTTATAAAAAATTATTAAATTATATGAATAGAATAAAAAATGTAATTAGTGAAAATGAAAAACCAAAATATGATAAAACAAAAGAATTAAATTTACAAGAAATATTTATTAGAAGAAAACAATTATATTATTATCAATTGAAAAATAATTTTATTTTATTTATAATGGAAGTAAGAAAAAAAAGATTTAAATCAATTGAAAAACTTTTAGATTCTTCTAAAGAATTTATTGAAAAATATAAAGAAAATTGTTATTATCTAAATAATATTTTTAAAAAAAATATTGATTTAAACTTTATTGAAAAACCTTATTTTGTCTTTTCTAATGATGAATATGAAAGAAAAATAAAATTAATAAAATATAATATAAATGAAGAATTTGATGACATAATATTTAATAATGAAATTCAATATGATTTTAATATAACAAAAGAAAATGAATCCATTTTTAAAAAAGGAATATTTAATAATGACACACCAAGAGAAATAAAACAATTTATCAAAGGTAATTATTTAAATGATACAGAATATTTATATGATTTTATTTATATTTATACACATTATAATATTGAATTTGAATATAATAATAAATAAATTAATTTAATATATAATTAAAAATAATTTTTTTTTAAATTTTTTCACAATTTAAAAAAAATCATGAAAAATAATATTCAATTCATCCAAATAATAATAACACTTAAATTTATAAATTTAATATCATCAAATAACTATCCTAAAATAAATAGAACTCAATATGAGTATAATATAACAAATTCATATAATGCATCATTATTTGAAGTAGATATAAATCAAAATGAAAAATCAATAGAAATAGATTTAATTCAAATAAAAGGAAATTCATATCTACATAAATACATATGTAAAAAAGATTGTTCAATAAATAAAGATAATTATTTAAATTTACATTATAATAAACAAATATTAGATCCATATACAATAAATAATCAACAAACAATTTTTATATTTCAAGATGAATTTTTTGATGATGAAAATGAAGGAAAATTATTAATTGCAGTATATTGTGATGATACAATAAATTGTGAATATTATATTGGAACTCATAATGAAACAAGTAATATATTAATTCCTGAAAATTATTTTTGTTTTCATTTAATAAATAATAATTTAACTTATTTGTTTAATGAAAATAAAGAAAATAGTAAAATTTATATTAAAGTTATGGGTTTATTTGGGAAATTTACTATTAATTTTGAAAATGAAGATTATGATAAAGATGTTATTATAAATGGAAATTTTTTAACTTTTGAAACTAATAATTTAAAAAATGATATTCTTAAAATGAATATAACTCGTTTTGATTCATCTGAAAATCCAGTTTTATTTTTTGTTTATTATTCATATAATAAAAGTGAAAGTGACTTAATGATAAATAATGTTATATTTTCACAACATTTATTTGGAAATAATGAAACAAATATTATTTTTAATTATAATCAAAGAATTAGAGTTTCTTTTGAATCAAAAAATTGTGAAATTGAAATAAATGATGGTTCAAATAAAAATATAACAAATTATTTTAATAAAGAATATTCAACAAAAACATTTTCAAATATTTCATTTAAAATAAATATATATACAAATACAAGTTTAAATGAAAATAATGAAAATAATTTATGTTTTATTCAAGGATATTCAACTTTATTAGATAATAATATTGATAATATTTTAATAATAAATGAAAATATTCAAAGTAAAATATTATTAGAAGAAAAAAATAGAAAATTATCAAAATATTTAATATTAATACCAATTCCTTATAATGATTTTAATAATATAACAGGTTATGCATTTAAAATTGAATTAGAACCAAATTCAAATATTTCATTAACTTTATCAATAAGAAATAAAAATATAAAATATTCTTTATTATATTCTCGAGTTATAAAATTAGACTCTTTAATATTAAAATATTGTGAAAAAAATGATTTATGTTTTATAAAAGTAGAAATAGAAAATAAAAAAAATGAAAATAAAGAAATTAAAATAAAAATGATTACAAAAAATGAATTAACATATTTAGAAGAAAATAAAATTATAACTGATAGATTAGAGGGACCAAATTTAATATTTTATAAAAAAATATCTCCAAATGAAAATGGTTTAATTACAGCATCAACTGTTAATATTTCTCCTATTTTTTATATATATTTTATTCCTATTAATAATTTTTATAACTCAAATAATTATCCTTTTAATTTTGAAAACCCTATTTTTGAAAATATAAAAACAAATAAAGAAAATTTAATATTAAAATTTAATTCAAATGAAAAAAAATGTAATGAAGGTTGTATTATTTTTATTAAAACAAATTCAACTCCAATTGAACCATTTATTAATGTTTATTATAAAAAAAATAATAATTATATTTATATAAAAGAATTTACTGATATAATTGGAAATTTAAATTTTAATGAAAATGATATAGATGATATTTTTATATTAAAAAATTATTCATATTTAACTAAAAGATTTACTTTAGTTTTTGATTCAATAAATGAAAAAATAAAAATAGAAGATATTACAAAAAATAAAAATCCTTCATTTACAATGAATTGGTATATTTCAAATGGAAAAAATTTTACAAATATAAAATCAAAAGAATATTTAATGAATAGAACATTAAAAATAACAGTATCAAAAATTAATAAAAATACTATTTCAAATAGACCATATATTTTTAAAATAATTCCTCAAAAATTTGATGTTGATTTAATGTATATAACATCATTTACAAATGAAATTTGTTTACCTGAAATATTAGATAAAATTAATTATTATCAATGTAATTTTTTTTATCATCCAATTGAAGGTTCTTTTTTAAAAAAATTTATAATTTCTGCTTTTGAAGAAGGATATGGATATAAAAAAATAATAAAAATTAATATTTTATATAATAATGATTTTGGAAGAAAAGATTTTGATTTATTTCAAAGATTAGATTCAATTTTAAGTGGTCAAATTTCTTCATCAAGTTCAATTGAACCTTATTTTATACACGAACTAAAAGATGATGAAAAATTAAATGAAAATATTTATCTTTTTATTAAAATTGTTGGAACTATGCAAACTAATATTTTTTATAATTATTTATATTTTTCTACTAATATTGAAAATGATAAAATTGAAAATATTTATAATTTTGAACAAAATTATTTTTTATATGATAAATTAAATTTTACTAATCAAATTGATGAAAGTGATAAAAATCAAATTTTTCATATTCAAATTAGTAATCATGGAAAAAGAATTATATTTCAAGATAATAATGATATAAATAAATTAATTGATGGAAATTTTATATTAACATTAACAAATATAAAAGAAATAAACTTTCAAATTTTATATTGTGATGAAAAAGAAGCTTTAGTAAATGTAAAAATATGGAAAAATAATATTAATAATAAATATGAAAATTTACCTTTTAATAAAGAAAATAAAATATTATTATTTAATACTTCTTTACCTATAACTTTTACTATTAAATTAGATTATACTTTTGAATTTAATGTAAATGTTAAATTAAAAAATGTATATGAAAATTATAATGATATTGAAAATAAAGTTAAAATAATAGATTTTTTAATAGAATCATATTTAATTAAAGAAAACAATCAAAAAACAAATGAAAGTTTATCAATTCAAAAATTAGAATTAGAAAATATGTTTATAATAACTTCATCATACACAAAAAATGAAACTTATACACATTTATTAATTATATTAAATAAAAATCCAACAAAAAAAAAAGTAAATAATTTAGAAATTGATATTTCATCATATACAATAAATAGAAATCGATATTATTTACAAGAAAAATCATATTATTATGGTTCAATGAATACATCAATAAATAATAGTACAATATTATTTTTAAGACCAATTTTAGGAAAACCAATTACAATAGAATTTTCTAGTTGTAGTAAAGTAATGTATTCAATTAGAATTTATAAAGGATATTCAATTTATGTTAAAAGGGAAATAAAAACATTAAAAGAAAATTTAATTAATGGAAAATTAAATTTTGATATTGAAATTGATATAGATGATTTACCAGATTTAAAAATAGAAATAAGAGCATTAAATAAAATAAATGAATTAGCTTATTATGTTATAAAATATAGATTTGGAAATCCACTTAATTTTAATATTGATAGACAATTAAATTTAAAAATAGAAGAATTAAATTTAACTTTAGATTGGGGTGGAATTTCTTCACAAGATATTAATATTATGATAAAACCTATTTTTTTTGTTAGAATAAATTATATAGAATTAATTGATTTTGATACTATTTGTTTTCAAACAAAAAATAATATTGAAGAAATTGTTGAGAGTAATAGATATATATTAAATAATATTGATAAAGAAAATTATTATAGTTCTGTAATTGCTTATTTTATTTATAATGATAATGAAGAAGTTTTGTTAAGTTTTGATAATAATCATATTAATTATGAAATGAAAGGTAAAGTTATTTGGTTTACTATTATTGTTATTTATTTTTCAGTTTTTTTTATTTTTTCAGGATATTATTTTTATAAAAACATTAAAGAAAAAAAAATAATTAAAAATGATTTTTCTGAATTTGAAAAAATTAATTTTGAAACAATTAAATAATTTTTTTTTAATATATATGAAATTAAAAATTAAATATAATTTCGTAAAAGAGATAATTTTTGTTTACACAATCAAAAAAAGTCAAGAAAAAAAATTCAACAAATGAAATGAACAAAAATATCTTAAACTTCTGCCTTAAAAATAGTTTTAAAAAAATAAAAAAGAAATAAGCT
>Ga0256407_10013998_pt1 | contig 10643 bp, 7 predicted proteins | sample RumenRJG_04DNA_FD_193489 | JGI IMG/M metagenome (GOLD analysis project Ga0256407, IMG submission 193489) | Bovine rumen microbial communities from Lethbridge, Alberta, Canada - RJG_04 | ecosystem: Host-associated > Mammals > Digestive system > Stomach > Rumen | place: Canada: Alberta | collected... | reverse complement strand
GTAATGGTAACCAACGGCACAGCTTCGGCGGAAATTCTTGGGGAACTGTCACACTGCGTTGATGCAATGAATATCGATCTGAAGGGATTTTCCGAAAACTACTGCAACAGGGTGCTGGGAGGAAACCTGTCAATGGTCAGGGAATTTATTGCAGAAAGCGTAAAGCACTGCCATGTTGAACTCACCACGCTGATCGTCCCCGGCGAAAATGACAGAGATGAGGAAATCAAACGGATGGCGGAATGGATTGCATCTCTCAGAGATTCCGGCGGCAACGAAATCGGAATGAACATTCCTCTGCATATCACCAGGTTTTTCCCGCGTTTTCACATGACCGACAGAAATGCAACCGACATAGATCTGATTTACCGTCTGGCGGATTTATGCCGGGAATATCTCAATTTCGTCTATACCGGGAACTGCTGATTTCCAACGTGAGACAAACTGTATTCAGAGATAATTGAATCCCGGAGCGGACGCCGGCCGTAAAAAGCAGCAAAGCCCTTCCGCAGCGGCGGCAGGGCTTTTTTATATTCTGCAGAGCCATATCTCCGAACATAAACACCGGCTGTCAGCGGTTTCTGTCCTATTCCGCAAAATCCGGATGTTCGATTTTTTCAAAACGGTATTTCTGCTTCGCATCCGGGTATTTGCCGCGATCAACCTCGCTGATAAACATTTCGTAAGGACGGGCGCAGGTTTTAAAAGGAGGATACAGTCCCTGGTAAACTACAAGTTTTTCTCTGGTCTCGGTGTGCTGCGCAAAAGCAACAATACGGTACAGATATTCATTGGATGACTGATCCGCACCCTCCCTTTTGAAATGCTGTACAAAATCCCCTACATGAAAATTGCGATCTGAATTGCTCATAAATGATTACACCGCTCTTTGCACCAGCAGGGAACCCTTGATTTCAGAAAATCTGAAGGATGAAATCAGTTCCTTAACCTGCTCCGGAGTATAATCCTTTTCCGAGTAGGCAAGCACCACACTCAAATCCCCCTTCTGAAGATAATTCTTCTCTCCGAACTCGGTATAACGGGTTGCGCCGATTGAAATCAGACAGTGCTCAGGTCTGCCGCATGCCTGAATATATTCATGAATATTCTCCATCGGACCTTCATCCTTCTGATTATTCATATGATCAACAATCCATGTCAGAAGTTCCTCATGGAAATAGCTGTAATCTCTCACTGCACTGTCAATACCGTAATCAAAGCACTGGTCGCCGCGAATCAGGAAAGAAGCAATGCGGTAATCATCAAGTACTCCGCCCTGGGCAAGGGTATCAATGGTAATCGATACCGGAGAATATCCCTTGGAATCGGCACCCCAGTTTTTCTTTTCTGAAATTTTTTTTGCGCCCTCGCGTCTGATTGAACAGTCGTTATAGGCTCCGAACCATAGAGGCTGCAGCGATGCAACCTGATCTTTGTCATAATTAATCTTGAAAACAATACCAATTTCAGGTTCAATCTGCACTTTGTCTGCATCATTCGGAATACGCAGTGCCGTCTTGCTCAGAGGAAATTCCTTTAGAAATGAATCCTCCTTATTAGGCAGATAGAAGGGAAACAAAGCCTTCGGCGCTTTTTTTTCGGCGGTTTTTACATTGGCAAAGTCCCTGGCTTCACCGGCCTGTTCCAGATGACCGGCAAAATTTCCGGCAACTCCCAGACCCAATACTTTTTGATAATCCATATTTTATTCCATTGTTAAAAATCAATTCTGACCAAAATTATTATTCGCGAATATGTTCCAAAGCTGTAACAAAAACATTGTATACATGGCGGTCAGCCAATGAATAATAAACATTTTTCCCCTCCTTTTCACTTTTTACCAGCCGCTGAAGTTTCAGCGTTCTCAGCTGATGTGAAACCGAGGATACCGTCATGCCTACCAGATCAGCCAGACAGCATACACCGACACGGTCATGCATGGCCAGAGCGTTTATGATCTTGCACCTGGTCGTATCCGACAACGCCTTGAAAAACTGGGCTATCAGCTCAAGTTCCTGCTCTTTAATCTGTTCGCTGCGCAAAGAGGCAACCAGTCCCTGATGCTCGGGATTGCTGCAATGCTTACAAGTGTTATGCTCCAACATATTCACCTTTTGAATAAATACTTCAGCATATTATATTACAAAAAGGGTAAGTCATAAACGGCAATACAGTCTGTCATTTTCAGAGATTCAGTTTGCAACGCAAAAAATTCTATATGATAATAAGCTGTATGGGAAAAAATCAGAAGGAAAAATCCGGACTTTAATGCCTGACAGTGATTTATTGATATTTTTACCTTAAATAATATTTATAAAAAATAATAATATATATATTAATAATTACGTTTTTATTATTTATCGGAATTATTTATTGCAGATTCGGATTGTATATAAACGTAATCATGAATTTTAAATCATAATATTATAATAAATAAAACCGAGGAATTATCAATAATAATTTTAAAATATTTCACCGGCTCAAATATAATATATTATTAAATATTTTTATTAATATTTTCTAAAATATCTATTATTCTCCGGTTCTGATTTATTTAATATTTATTGGTATTTTTATAAATAATTATTAAAACCAAACCAATAAAATAAAATATATAAATAATAAATAATTATTTTAATTAATTATTAATGCATTCTGAATATCATGAAATTTATAACAATAGAAAAAGCCGCTAAATTATTAAATTTAACCAATGGTCAAATAATTGATTTATTAACCAAGGATATTATTAAAAACGGTCAGATTATTGACGAGGAAATATATATTCCATGTAATTCCATTGAATATTTAAATAAAAATAAACATTTATTATTTAATATTAATGAATTATTCGATATTACCGCTCTCAGCAATGCAATTCACATTACCACAGATACTGCAATGCTCTGGGTTAAACTGAAAAAAATCATTCCCGATCGCTGCTATAAAAACAGATATTTCTTCTACAGAGATAATATTCTCAAAGTCATGAAGGAGTTAAACAACCAGGAAAATTCACGGCTCAAATCCCGGCGCAACAAAACATACAAGGAAGGAATCGATCTGTACAGCAGTTACCTGCCAAGATTTTCATACAACGATCTCGGCATCAAAAAAATTTTTGATATTCTCAATAATGAATATCATCTTGTGCCTAATCACCAGCAGGTTAATCTGATTGTTGCCGAATGCGCCCTGCAGCTTCTTAATCAGAGTCTCGGCATGTGTTTTTCAAGGGCGAAAGATCTGCTTGGATTATACATAACGGGAAAAATAAATTTAGGCGAATACAATATTCTGCTCGACAGTCTGATTATCAATAAAAGCGCCTCCCTCGAATTTATAAACACCTATCCGCTGCTGTTCAATATAAATTACATCTTCGTAGAAAATGAAGATCTTCTCGGATATCTGTACCTGTCAGTTTCAAATATCAGCGATCGCAAAAAATCAGGAATCTACTACACGCCATGCCGCGTAGTCAATAAACTGCTCATGAATCTGGCGGAATCAGGAATGATTGATGAGAACATTCGTTATCTTGATCCTTGCTGCGGCACAGGCAATTTTATTCTTAATCTGCCGGATATAATTCCATGGCAAAAAATATGGGCGACAGATCTGGACAAGAATGCAATATATCTCTGCAGGATCAATATGCTGCTGAAGTTTCCGTCAATGCCGCTCAATGAACTGCTAGGCAGAATCAGGTGCGCCGATTATCTTATGAATGACTTCAGAAACATAAATGCCATTGACGCCGACGGTCCTCTGGTTATTCTCGGAAATCCGCCCTGGGGTGTTAACTATTCACTGAACGAAAAACTTCAGCTGAGCAGAATGTTTGAATGCGCCTCGCCCATGAATGTCGAATCATTTGCGCTTTTTATCGAAAAAAGCATCAGACTTATGAGAACCGGCGACTATCTGAGCTTTGTAATCCCGGAAACACTGCTTCGTGTCTACAGTCATCTGCCGATCAGACGACTGCTGAATGAAATGTGCTCCATTAAAGGCTGCATGGTCCTCGGCGAACAGTTCAGCAATGTCAACTGCCCTTCAATAATATTTACGGTACAGCGGGAGCCGTTAAACGAAAACACATCGAAACTGCGATGTTCAGGCGCAGTAATCTATCCGGGCATCAGCAAAAGTTTCACCATCAGGAACAACCGACCGTTTGATAATGAATTCGATATTCTGCTTGATGAAACACAGTACAGGCTGCTGAATAAATTAATGTCCACGGACAACTGCACCACGCTTGCGGGAAACGCCGACTGGGCACTGGGCATTGTTACCGGCAACAATAATAAATTTCTTGAAAAGGAAAAAAACAAAAACAATGAAATAATATTAAAAGGATTAAATATAAATAAATTTAAAATAAATTATAAAAATATTAATTATATTAAATACAACCGTGAATTATTTCAGCAGAAAGCTCCGGATGAATTATACCGGGCACCGGAAAAATTATTCTATAAATTTATTAATAAAAATCTGATTTTTGCCTACGATAATAAAAAAACATTATCTTTAAACAGTGCAAATATATTAATTCCTAAATTTAATAATTTAAATATCAAATATATTCTGGCTGTATTAAATTCCGATATTGCAAATTTTATTTATCACAAAAAATTCAAGGCGGTAAAAGTTCTCAGATCTCAACTGGAAGTAATTCCGATAAAAATAATTAATGCTGATGAACAGCAGTATTTTATTAATATGGCTGATAAGATTATTAATAATAATTTATCCGATAAGGAAATAAATAATATTATTCTGCAGATAAACGAAAGATTGAATTCATTGTACGATTTATCAGAAGATGAAATAGAAATTCTGAAACAATAAAAATTAAATTTGATTACAGATAATAAATATTAAATATTTATTATTTAATAATTATTATTTTACAGCTGCGATATTAAAAAAGGGTGCCGTTTATGCAGCACCCTGAATTGTTTTTATGATATCAGTTATAGCGGCAGCTGTTACTTCTTATTGATAACAGTAACAGTTCTGTATGGAATTTCCACCTCTGCCTTCTTCAATGCAAGTAAAGCCTTTTCATTGCCGTCAAAGAAAACATCCCAGTAATCGGAACCCTTTACCCATACACGGCAGTGGATGGTAACTGCTGATTCGCCCAGTGCGGAAACCACAGTAGTAATACCGTCTTCCTTGATTACACGGGCATCGGCTTCAAACATCTGTCTTAAAGTCTTTTTGGCTGTTTCAATGTCAGCGTTGTAGGCAACACCGAAATTAAAGTCAACACGTCTTTTTTCTTCTCTTGAATAATTGATAATGGTGCCGGAACCTACAGAGCTGTTAGGAATAACAATCAGTTTGTTGTCAACACTCAGAAGAGTTGTGGTGAAAATGGTAATTTCCTGAACAACACCTTCCTGGCCGGCTACATTTACATATTCACCAGCTTTGATAGGACGGAAGATTAATAATAAAACACCGGCAGCAAAATTTGACAGAGAGCCCTGTAAAGCCATACCTACAGCAAATGATGCGGCACCGATGATAGCGATAAATGACGCTGTTTCAATACCCAACCGACCTAAAGCCGCTGTAATGACAAATGCCAGAATCGCATATTTGATCAACTGACCTGCAAAATTTGCAATTGTTTTTTCAACCTTGGCCTTGGTCAAAATCTTGTTGGCAATGCTGCCGAACAATTTGGCAACCATCCAACCGATAACCAAAATGATTACTGCATAAATCAGATTTGTACATACTGAAATAATCGCATCCTGATGAGCAGTAATATAACCTACAGGATCACTGATGAAACTGTTAAGAACCTCAACGCTCTGGGGTTCCTTTGCAGCTTCTTCAGCCGCCTTTGCTGCAACTTCTTCTGTCGCCATAAATACCTCACTAAACAAATAAAAATACCCTTGCAAATTTAAAGAGAACACACTAGAAACAGGGATGAACCATTAAATTTCAATACCTTTATTTTACAATAAATTATCCGGTTTATGCCAAAAAGGTTTGATTTTTCTGTTAAAAAGAATAGTTTTGCCTGGCTGTCTGTTCATTTTCGCTATTATAAGATTAAGTTTGCATTCTTCAGGTATGACGGACTGATTGAAATCATTTTTCCTGATTGTAAAAATTCAATCACATCTGACACGTGAATTTTCAGATTGCAGGAAATGACCGGCATGCAGACGGAACAGGAGAATTCATCATAACCGGGATCATATGAAAGAATTCAGGTAATGCTTTTATTCGGTTTCACTTTCGTTGTAATCACAGCATACAATTCTGGCTTTGCCGCTGCGTTTTACGTTGTACAATCGATCATCGGCCATTTTCAGCAGCCTTGCCGGATCAATGGATTCCTCCATATTCTCCGCTCCGCAGATACCAGCGGAAAAATCAAGATAAAGTGAACGAGGAAGCATGATTGAATGATTCAGGAAGATAGTAAGTTCCTTTACAAAACCGTTTTTACCAACCAGTCTGGCCTTGAGAGTTTTCATTACCTGCTCTGCTTCCGCCAGAGTCGTTTCATTGAACAGAACCAGAAACTCATCTCCGCCCCAGCGGCATACCTTGATCTTCTTGGTTTCAATTTCTGTAAGCAGATCGGCAAACCAGACAAGCAGTTTATCCCCGACATCATGACCGAAGGTATCGTTGTAATGCTTGAAATTATCAAGATCTATAAATGCAAGACAGCAGTTGCTCTGATGCCTTACTTTCGCAAGACGTTCCTGGAAATACTGTCGGTTGCGCAGTCCCGTAAGCTGATCGCGGGTGCTCAGTTTTATCAGCTGTTCTCTCTGTTCAACCGTTATAATCTTAGAAGCAAGAATATTTGCAACAAAGCGCAGAGCATCAAGCTGATAGTCATCCACGTCAAAGTCACCGAGATTGGTGGTTAACACTATATGGCCGAATATATTTTTGGATTCGAACAAAGGAAGCAGAATCACCGTGGTGAATTTCTGATCTTCTATGTCAACCTTGCGGTAGACAAGTTCATTCTTATTTTCATTATCAATGATAAACTGTTCAAACTTGTTATAGGACAGAAGGAAATTATGCAGCTGGTTATAAGTAGCCAGAACATTAATGTTCCGCTTGTTCCTGTTTTTCCTCAGACTCTTGTGCACATACACCAGACCGCCCTGAACATTGTAATGCATGCAAAGCAGGCGCAGTGTTTCGGAAGCAAGATATTCAAGGTCGTCGGACGAGGTGGTAAGCTGCTGGAGCAGAGAGCACAGCCTCATGCCGTACACCTGCTTGTGCAGGTTGTTTACATTTCGTTCCTGCCTGATAATAAACAGGATCTGTTTCAGTTCAACCTTCGGAATGATAAATTTTACATCTTCCACATTCAGTGAATTCTGCTTTATCCAGGCTCTGTTCATAACATCAAGAGCCTTTAAGTAATTATGCTCATGGCAGAATTTTGTTGCCTTCTTCAGTTCATAATAAGCATTTTCTAATTCATCCCAGCAGCGATAGATAAAAATACGGCTGCGCATGTATAGAACATGATGAAGCGAACTGAGCTGGGAATTTGTCTCCTCCCATATATCTTCGGCATCTTTAAGGAAGCGGAACGCCTTTTCCCTTTCACGGTATACAGTGGCCAGCAGTGCCCGCAGCAGAGGTCTGAGCAGTTTTCCCTGGAAAGATATTTCTATATCCAGATTCAAACTGTTGTCGATCATCTGTCCGGTATGAACAAACATTCCCTGGGCAAAATATGCAAATCCCTGCAGCAGAAATACGTCATGCAGGTTTCTGAAAGGAAAATATTTGGTGTTTTTAACCTTTAAAATCTCACCTAGGGTATTTAAAACGCTGAGAACACCCTGGCACTCACCGATCTGGAAATACAGCCATGCAAGGTTGAATAGAGTGCTTGAGATTTCCGACAGATCGTTAAGAGCTATTACGGTTCTCATGGCATCTATGTAATATGCATGGGAATTCTCAAAATTCTCCTTCAGACAGTACAGATAGCCGATACCGTTTTTAATGCGTGCAAGTTCGCTCGGAATGTTAAGGGCAACGCGGATATCCTCGCTTTCAAGGAAACAAGTAATGGCCTTGTCAATCTGACCTGCCTTCACGTAAATTACACCCTTGCCGTGGTAGGCACTTGCCAGAAACAGCTGCAGATGATGAGTTCTTGCCAGATCTATCGCCTCATTGACAAAATTAAGGCAGATTTCCGGAGTGAATACATCGGGATAGAACGGCTCCTGGGAAAATATTTTATTCAGAACATAAACGCGTTCTCTGCACATGTTTTTCATCTGCAGATCAATCAGTAATTTCTGCATGTGTTCCAGCGGGAACGGCAGAGCGGCAAAGTCGGTTACAACAAATTCACAGAACTGCACCTGAACCGGCAGCAGACCATCCATTCCCTGAGCATATTTCATTGCATAGGCAACATATCTCTGGGCGGTCCTGTAATCTCCCCTGAATACATGAGTGTATGCCAGTTCAAGGTTCGACAGACACAGAGACGCGTCGTCCTTAATCTTCTGGGCAATATCATTCAGTCGGTCGAAACTTACAAGCGCCTCCTCATAGTAGCCGCTGAACAGCTGGGCTCGTCCCATTAAAAGATTCAGCCTGATACGGGTCTGAGGGTCATAGGATTCCGTTACAACTTCAAAGATTTTCTGCAGCATCTGCAGAGCTTCATTAAAACAGACCTGATTGATCAGTTCCTCCGCCTTGTTCATCGTGGCAATCACATTGATTCCCAGTTCACTGTCTTCGGCTATTACCGGCCAGCGCGAAGTTCTGTCGGCATAATTGCCTTCCATTGCATAATGAAGAAGTTTGCCGCTGCATTCAAGCTCCCAGATCCACTTGGTCCAGAGATTCTTGTCGTGTTTTAATTTGGGTCTTTCCTCGGAGCAGAATGAAGAAATAATCAGAAAACTGTGATCCTGATGATCCTGCTTAATGAAATTGAAGAAAAACTCAAGAAATGAATAACTTGCATACTGAAAGCCGGAAATAAAGATGATTGGAGAATTATTGCCCTTAATCAGTTCCAGAAATATTCTGGAAAAGGTTTTCAGATACAGATTCTGCAGGTAGTGTATTTCATCATACAGAGGAAATTCGAGCTTCTGAACCTCTCCGTTTAGGAACAGTTCAACAATGTTGGAGCTTTCAGGATGATCGGACTTGAACTTTATGAAATATTTTATATAGTCATCCTTGAAATAGGTTTTGGCAATTCTCCGGATCAGTTCAACCAGCAGAGACAGAGGTTCCGTCAGATTCGACGGTGTCATCTGAATTTTAATTACATCATGAAGATTTTTCAGAATGCAGAAATCATCCACGGCAACACGAAACTGATTTTCATCGTCAACATTAATGAAAAAGCATCCGCTTTTGCCGTTTACTATAAGATCCTCATATTTTTTTTGTAAAGTCTGTTCAAACTGGTTTGACATATATGATTCCTATTCTCACCAATTTTGCAATGTTATTACAGGCATAATCAATTGACCGGATAAAATAATGAATATTCATATTTAGACAACAAACCCATTGTAGATCATACTAGATTTTATTTCAAAAACATGTGAAAGCAGCCCAAAAATCAGATCCTGATCATAATTTTTTTATTTTTAAACTTTAGCACAGGTATAAATAATAATCATATTGTACATAATATAAACTCTATCTATCCGTAAAACATAAACAGTTATTTTTTCCCCGGGAAATCCGTCCGGCAAGAACTCTGAGATCCGTGCTTTCATTAACAAAAAAGGAACACACCAGTGCGGCATATTCCTGTATTGCTTTCAATTTCCTTCATCTGACTTTTCTGTTATCTCTTAATAAGAACCGGCACCGCTCTGGAATCACTCGATGCGATCGTCATCTGCAACATCGTCATACTTACCTGCTGAACCTGCCGCATTGATAAAATCAAGCTGTTCATCATTCAGAGGAACTATATCATCAAAGTCTGTTTCTGTAGGTTTTGCCTGCAGATCCATGAAATCAGGCATCGGAGGCGCATCATAGCTGAAGGCTTTCTTCATCAGCACATCTACAAAATCTTTTTTGAATTCATCTTTTCCAAACATTTTTCTGCTCCTTAAAAAGGTACTATATCTCTCTCTTTGTCTTATAAACGAACGGCAGATTAAAAAGTTACAAAAAGTAAAAAAATTTCATAAAAATTATGGATTATAAACCAAAGAAGGCAGAAAAAACAAAGCAGGAATGCCGTTTTGTTAAATTCGTCACGCAAACAGTAAATCTGTCATTTGACCATAGCGCACAGTAAATCGGCGGTCAGCATTCCTGTGCAATCTGCAGGCCGCGGCACTGATTATATTCATGACCTTAGCAGGTCAGGCAGAATAAAACCATCCGCTGTCTCTGAAGGCAGGAAAGCCGAAGAGCCACCTCCAAAAAAAACTAACTGTAGAACAATCAGTAAGGATACATTATAATTCAGCATCTGAAAGATTACATATATGACAGAACAATAATAAAAGTAAACGATCAATAATAACCTTTAAGGTAATTATGGCTTTTGCTTAGTCTAAGTGATTTCACTGAAAAGTGAATGAACTACGTTATGAGAGAATGAATTTATGTAAATA
>Ga0256407_10013997_pt1 | contig 10645 bp, 9 predicted proteins | sample RumenRJG_04DNA_FD_193489 | JGI IMG/M metagenome (GOLD analysis project Ga0256407, IMG submission 193489) | Bovine rumen microbial communities from Lethbridge, Alberta, Canada - RJG_04 | ecosystem: Host-associated > Mammals > Digestive system > Stomach > Rumen | place: Canada: Alberta | collected... | reverse complement strand
CAAAATGGTAAATCGCCTCCATTATCCTCTTGAACTTCTCCAAATGGAGGAAATGGGTTCTCTACTTGTATTGGTTGTTGCGTCTGCGGCTGAGGTATTTGTCCTCGAACCACATTATAAACCCTAAAATCATTATACCAACGTCCGTTATATTCACGAGCATCGATATCAAACTGCACTGTGAGGTCTTCGCCATTCTGAATATTCAGTTGTTTGATCCTATCCTCACCAAAGACGGTAAAAGCACAACGACGAGGGTACTGCCCAGGCACTTCCAACACATATTCCTGTTTCATCCATGGATTACCAGCCTTGGATGTACCACTCATAGCCTCTTGCACAACGATTATTTTTCCTGTTAGTTCCATATTCATTTGAATTTTGTTGCAAATATAAAGCTGATTTGCGAACACAATGTTCGCAGTAGCAGATTTATTTTACAGCATCTATAATAGGCCGGATTTTTTTATCGTATTCTTCGTTACCATAGTTAATGATAACCAGATTATTTCTGCTTCTCGTCAATCCTGTATACAAGAGTTCATCAAAAGAAAGATTGAATGCTGTAGTCATATCATATTTGGGCTCAATAATTAAAAACACAACCTCACTTTCCCACCCCTTGAATGAGTTAATTGTTGAGACCTTTATGGTACCACTATTCATCCAAAAATGAAGTTTCTTGTGATCTCTAATATTCTTATAATTACCTCTCGAGACATTCCACCTGAATTCTCTCAACTGATCTTTGTAGAATTCATTAAATGCAAAAAAAGCATTAAGAGAAATTCCACACTTCTCACACTCTTCCTTCAGTCGATCTTCAAATCTTCCATTAAATACTATATACAAATCATACACAGTGAAGAGGACTGCTATTTGCTTTCTCAATTTTATAATATCTGGATCATAAAGCATATTCCTATTAGGAAACAATTTCTTTCTAAAATGTTCACTAATATTTTTAAACCAGCCATTCTTTTCCTCATCTAAATTATTCTTCCCTATGTAATTTAGATTAGTCATATACATTGACTCCATCGTTTCGAGCATAGAATTAACCTTTTCTCTGCTCGAATAACGATAATAAGCATCAAAAGTGCGTAGTAGTCGTGTTGTATAACCTAAAATGGTTATATCATTGGGAGCGATGTCGGATGCCTTGTTCAAGATGTTCTCTCGTATAATAGTATATAAAGAGGTTATGGGATTTTCCCCTTGAAGATACATATAATTAATATAGCCGCCTTTTTCTATTGTTAATCCGAGAGGGCCAATCTTATTATTCTCTTCGAAATCGTCTACATCATATTTCTCTTTAAAAATATTGCGCTGAAACAACTGTGCAAGATCTCGAACTTTATAGTCAGATCTGAAACAACGTTTCAACTCATTAACACCACGAACATTAGTCACGACATCCTTCTGTGATGTTGGTTGCGCATATATATTTTGTTTCACATCTCCAAAAAGAACGTAATCACCTTTTGGCTCACGAAAAAAAAGTTTAATAACATCCATCCATGGTCTATTGTAATCTTGGATTTCGTCAATCAGCACTGCATCATATTTTACAATATCTTTCTGATGCTCTTCAAATAGAGATATGTTTGAATAGTAATTCTTATCAAGATATTCACTGACCTTTTCTTCTGGGTAGCCATCTGGAACAACCACATCAATATTGAGGTTATTCAACTCTGCATTGATAAAAGAATGGTAGTTGATGATGATGAAACTTTCAACAGGGAAAGTTTCATCAACTCTCATTAACTTATCATGTATAAAGTTCTTTAGTGTGATATTATAGGTCAATATCAAAACTCTTGGATAATTTGTCCAGTTCAAAGCTCTTTTATATGCTTGAACCGCTCTTGCTGCTAAAACAGTTGTTTTACCAGAGCCAAACACACCTTTTATTCGCTGCTCAGGATTAGTCGAGTAAATAATTTCTTTTTGCTTTGGCGAATAAGTATATGGTACCCCCTCTGACCTCTGATGAATAGTTGGTGTTAAAATCCTCTTAAAGTTCTGATATATATCATCCGTAAAAAAGAAAGAGGGTTTTGATGGAACCAGATAATGCTGTTCTAAAATATTGATAAACAGGTCAGCGTTGAGAGAATCCTTACCCATAAGGTTTATGTTATACTTTAAGAATTTCTGATATTTGTAGTCATTCTTATAAGGATTTACCAGAAGGTTCTCTACTTGATGCTGTGTAGCGCAATGGAAATATATAGCACATGCAACTATATTGAAATGACGAACATCGAAGATTTTCTTTGCGAGTAGCTGATCTACATGCAAGTCAAAAAGATTATTCTTGTATTTAAGCACTTGGTCTACTGGTGACTTTACAATAGAACCGTTAGGGGTATAAACCCACTTCTTTTTCTCATTCAACGTAAAATTATCCAGATTCCAGTCCTTCACTTCAATGACAAGAACCCCATTTCCTTTACGCATAATCAATACGTCAGGACGATCGCCATTCAGGTATGGATTAAAATAGACCTCATATGAATCATCCAACACTCTACCCAAGAAATCAAGCAAAGTTCGTTCCCCTTCCGTAGGGGGATTTTTGAACCTTGCTATGTTTTCTAATGAAGGATAAAATGTTGCCATAATTGTTTGTTTATAGGACTTTGTTGCAAATATAATGTCTTGGTGCGAACACTTTGTACGTTTATAAAAAGAACTATATAAATCCTTTAAGAATCTCTTCTATCGTCAACAATAAATGTGTAAAACCATCAGCCTTGAAAATAGGGGCGATTTGAGAATCTGACAATTTTGTAGTGTCATTATGTACAAAAGCATTACGTCTGTCAACATCTACGAATAGACTATCTCTAATAAATTTGCAGTTATTCCCCGAACAAACATCAATATAAATACTGGTAATTTTTCTCTTTATTGATGGATGTTCTTCTGAAATGACACTTTGTCTAATTGGTATTTGGCCCTCAGTATCATAATAATATAATGGCGTATCGTAGTTTACTATCCACGTATTATTCTTGTTTGGCTTAATATAATCTCTGCAAATCAACTCAAATACCTGGAAAAGAGTAAGAAATGTATAGGCAAAATCCTTATCAAATCTTGCAATTTGTAGTTGGTGCTGAGCAGAAGAAATGTTACTTACTATTTCATTTGCCAAATCCCCATCGATTTTAGACGAGCCCTTGATTGACTGAATAATAGTTTTAACCTTTCTATATATCTCCTTCTTATAACCACTTTTTAGTGCTTGTTTTACATCCAAACTGAATGACTTATAGTTTGCCTCAGAGAAAGACTTTGGCAATTTCAATTCTGGAGATTCTTTTATGTAATATCCATCAGCACCTGCATCAAGCAAGGATTTCATGTTCCAAGCTTTGTTCGATGCTGTCATAATGATAACTTGGTTTCCAATATTACTATCTTTAATAGAACGTAAGACTTTCATGCCAGAAAACTCATTGGTATCATATATGTCATCTTCTTTATTTCCCAACAATCTTAAATCTAATAGATATAGATCGTAATAATCCGAAGTGATTCTTTTTCTTATTCCTTCAGGGATGTCATCAAAGCTACTTACCGGAGTATTAACAACGTCAAAAGTTGCATATCCGAATAGCCACTTTTTCAAAACAAAAGACCAGCCTTTGTCTGCCTCATCATCTACTAACAATACCTTCTTTTGTAATGCATTGCACATCTCATTACGACGGAAAGGCTTTGCGGATGTGCCACTAATGATTTCTTCTATTGGGACGGTATTGAGAAACACATATTTATAATACAATTTCTTCTTCTCTTTGGAAATCTCCTCTGATTCAACGAAATCATCTTTGCTGATAATTCTATTTAACACATCGGCTCCCCACTGATTTGCCATAGAATGCCTACCTACAGTGTCATCAGGGTTTATTTGTATTTTATTTAAAAATGCTGTTACATAGTTGTTTACGCTCAGCCCTTCTAAAACCTTTATGTCATATTGTGCTTGTTCTGGTGAACAGAATCCAAAACCTGCTTGAGAAAGAAAGAATTGGCTGCATTCCCCTAAAGACAAAAAAGTGATAAGAGAAAAATTGGAAACAAGTAGAATAGGTGTAAATGACTTTTCTTTAAGATCCATTACAGACAGCCGTATATGTAATGCTACAGTCAATGCTATTGCTGGATCTATGGCATCCAAATCTATTACAATTTTACAATTGGAACTCATCCTAGCAACACTATTTACAACAAACTCATGGATGGAAAAGTCGTCATTAAGAGACGATGCCAAAGGAACTAATTCTCCGATTGAAGTTCCCCAACTGTTTGACAGCTCATTGCCATAAATATATATTTTTCCCATATTGGTAAAAGCTATTGACTATTTTATTAATGTTATTCTTAAACTTCTCAAATGATATAGGATTATCTTCAAGTTCTTCAAGTAGTTCGTCATAAGTAAAGCCTAAAGCGGGATAAGAGAGAGAGATTAGTTCTTTAAACTCAGGGCAAGATGCGATATTTGCAAGTTCTGATACATTTATTTCTCCTTCTTTAGATGCAACAACCCGTAATACGGATAGAGCTAAAGCACGAACTCTTATCTTAATGTAATCTTTACCATATGCCAGAAGTTTCAGATTTATCTCTTGCTTTATCTCAAATGCCTCTAAAAAGTAAGGAAGGCGTGAGTAAAACACTGATTTCTTTATACCCTCTATGATTTGCGGATACTTTTCGTCAAATATTGCACGCTCAGAATCGCCAGCACTGAACACGACAAAAGGGATGGTTTCACCATCATTTGTCAATTCTGCCATCTGTTCTTTGTAAATTGAAGAGTTTGCGAAAGTTCTATGAATCATTATGCATTCAGCAGAACTAAGACTGCTCCGAAAGCTGTCCAACTCGTCCACTGACTTTATTAGGCATAGAACACTTTGGTATTTTGGAGCAAGTAGGAATGTTGCATTAAAGTTGTCCAAGCTTGTATCGTCAATCAAATAAATCATACAATATAATACGTTAATATATGCGTAAAACCAGCAACAGAATCTTTACTTATCTCTTCCGTTTCTGGCATTTCTTCTGTTTTCAGAAGGTTCCACCTGAATGGTTGACCTTCCCATAGAGACTCAACTTGCCATAGACAATAGCCGTTAAGAGAATTACGAATAGAACCAAAATCTCCAGCTTCAGGGTCATTCGTTAGACGATTTTTTAAATCATCTAACGATGTATCAGCATATGACCCAAATTGAGTTATAATAATCTGTCTTAACATTCGGCCATGAGCATCTGTTGTACGTTTATATGATACAACAACATCCGGATTCTTACTCGCACGTCGATTCATCATTGATAAAATACGTTTCATTACCATGTACAAAATATACGTATTGGTATAAAAATCTGCCTTTTCTAATTTTACTTCTTTAACGTTAATCGTAAGCCCCTTTTTTGCTCTATCACATATGTCTTTTAACGACGGAGAAACCAACCTTATTGTTGAACGAAAGGATAGTATCTCATTGGCAAAATTTGGATTGTTTATAGGATGCATTTTGTTTTGCAAACACCATTCTTTCCATTTCGGATCAACAATATACGACGAATGTTCAACACCAAATGTATCACACCACTTTTTCCCACCTTCTAAATATCTATTTATAGGCGACCATAATGAAGATGGGATATTAAGATCTTTCTTATTAAGCAATTCTTTAACTTGGGTATGTAGACTCTCTAACGACTGCGGTCGTCCATCACTAATAGGATCAAAATCGTGAGTGAGATATTTCAAACCCATTGGTTCGTTAAATAAGGCTAGAAAGTAAGCCGTGTCTAATGCAGAAAGAGCCTTAAATACTTTATTGTTATCACTGTTCTCCTTATCGTCTTTCCTATTTTTCAAACCACCCTTTTGCGAATAAAAATCTCTTGCCAGGAGCGCATCTCGTTTAAACTGCTGGGCTCTTGTCAGACTCTTATTGTGAGTAAAGAAATATAAAAACTCCTGTAATTCTTTCTGTTCCATAATAATTTAATCGTCTTTAATTAAATCACTTAGATCAATTACGTCAGACAAATCAATATCATCCATAATATCAAATTCTGATACATCAACGGGAAGAGTATCTAATACGTCATCATCAAAGACTACTGGCATAAAAGAATTCACGCTCTTCTTAACTTTTTGTTTCGGTAAATTCGTGTCCTCGACAGATTTTATTGGAGTACCATTTAATATACAGTCTTGGAAAGCAAAGACAGCATCTTCCAATCCCTTCTCCTCCCAAATAGATAGAAGGACATCCACGTCTATGTTCGCATTCTGTATGCTTAAGCATTTCGAGCGTTTAGGCTCAAATTCCGTAATTAGCCAGAAATTCTTACCTTTGGATCTGCAGAGCGTTACAAAACATTTTTCTAATAATTCAGAAGTTATTGTATCTCCTTCTTCTCGATTCTCCAGATCTGGACACAATTTCTTTTGGGTAGACTTGCTAACAGCAATCACCTTATCCATCCCAGCGAGGACACATTTGCCTACCAGTTTCTTTTTTGAGGTAACTTCTAATGTTAGTGCCGTGGAGAACAACTCCTTGAAATCAGCCATTTTATAGGGCTGGACATAAACATATGATTGTTTTTTGTCTGTTTCTGTATCTACATAGACAATTTGTTGGAGTTTATTATATCTTGCCTGAAGTTTATTGCACGCAATATTATTAGCTCCTCTTACCATCTTCAGGTAATTGAGCTTGCCCCCAATCACATTTTCCATGACAGGCTCACCTTTTTTGATATATCCCTTTTCTTTTTTGTATTTGGGATAAAACAAACTGTAAGCTTTTGCATATCCTTCCGTTTCCCACACATGAAGAAGCCATCTAAGGTCGCTAATATACTTACGACTTACATTGACCACGCTGTTTACTGTCAGACCAGTAACTTCTTGTCTTTGCCCGTCACGCAACAAACGGGTCTTTTTCTCGTTCATCTTGAACCCCTGGTCTTCAATGATACGTTTTATTTCTTGACGGAATTCACTGTCCTCTTGGTATACGTTATGCATACTTGAGAATGTCATATCATCAGCATAACGGCTATAATGCAGACCAAATCTTTTGGCAACACCTCTCATTCTCCTATCCAATGTATCACAAACAGCATTCGTCAATAATGGGGATGTTGCTGCGCCCTGTGGAAGAACACAACCAGTACCGTCAGCATTAAAATGACAACACAGTCCTGCAACCACATTTGCGATTTCCTGAGTAAAATTGAAAGGAGGAAGCTGTAATCTAGCCCAAACCCGAGCTTGAGGTATGGATGGAAAGAAATCTTTGAGATCAATGTTAAATACATAATGATGGCTAACATGCATCTTTGCATTGTCAACAACAGACTTACCTTCAGTAAAACCAGTTACACAAGGATTAGGTGAATAAAGAGATTTGAGAATGATATTCGTAAAATAGAGAATAATGCCCAGTTGATAACACGGGGCATTGATTTCACGTGTACCACCACTTTTCTTCCTGATCAGGAATGTTTTGTAGCGATTAGGAACAATCTTGGCATTAGAGAAATGAAACAATTGTTGTTCTGTTATCTTATATTTTGCAGTACCAAACTCATCTCGTTTGATATGGTTCAGAAGAGCTGCGAAATCCTTCACCGTCTTCATCTTCAAAGCCTCATTATGTATCTCCGTTCTCTCCATTGCCTTAAGTAGAAAAGCGGTATTGAGGGATGACACATACGTTTTTCTTTGTATTTATTATATATATCATATACACATACAATATACATAAACAAATCAGTCTATGACTGTAATAAAATAATACGTTGTTATTCTTTTTTTTCAAAGAATGACATCCGACGCACGTCGGACCAGAATCAAAATTTGTATTGTGTCACTAACCTCAAAGACCGCTTTTGTTTGTTTTCTGCTGCAAAGATAATATTTATTTGCGAATTCTATGTTCGTAACCATAATTTTTTTTCATTTCTACAAATTTACTCATGCATATCCTGCATTTCGTCTTGTAGGAACTCTTGCCCTTGCGGGTGCAGAGCAGAATGCCTACTGGAGGATTGTCGCATTCGTGCATCTTCTCAGATTTCGGCGACAGCGTCGCAGAAATTGAACTCGGAACTATCAATTTGTCCGATGACGTCGGATGAATCTTCCCAATCAATTTGTGCGACGCCGTCGCACAAATTGTATTACCTTCAGAAAAGTTCGACGCCGTCGCACTTATTTCTAGATGCTTTTCTTCTATCTGTAAAAAGTCCGATAGCATCGGACTTATTCCAAACAGTTTTCCTATTTGAGAATACAACAAGTAGAAACGGTGAACTTCTTTTGTTTCCATAATTCGCTAATTTACATTTAACCATCTTACGAACGCATGGCTTGCAGCTTGGAATATTCTTCCTTCATTTCACATATCCTTTTGAAGATATCCTCCTGGATGTTCCCATTGGAGGATAATACCAGAAGTTCCTTGCCATACGACCACAATTCACGAATAAGCTCGTAGTTGCGGATACAGTCTATCGTGAAGAACGCACCTCCTGCGAGATTGGGGTACTGGTTACGAAGATTTTGCTCCGCTTCACCTTTCAGCTGCACCTGTGAACCATGTAAGGCTTTTGTCGCTACATAATCTTTCGAGGCATCGCTCACCCAGAACAGGATATGATCTACAGGGCGATCCTTATATAAGGTCACACCTACGATATCATCAAAGCGTTCATTGAGGTCATCTGGACATTCCACATATTTCTTCTCTGGCAATGGCTCCACCTTATCGATTCTGTCAAGGGCAAAGTTGAGGATTGCCATGTCCCTATCATCAGCTCCAATAAGGAACCAACGATCATTATACTGCTTGAGCAGATAGGGATGAAAATCGATGCTGCGTACAACTGGGTCTGTGAATGTGTGATACGACAAACGGATAACAACCTCGTTGGATATGTTATCGAAAAGAGTACCCAGCAGCGTAGGGTCAGACATATAATAAGGATTATTGCTGAAGCTGATGATGGGTCTTCGATCTTCGAGTCCAAGTCCGATTTTAAAATCATCGAGCCACTTGAAATTATCGAGTCCACCAAACTGACCCAGTGTACTCAGCACTTCACGCAGCAGGCTTCTCTCCTCACGACTCATCTCTTGCGAGAAGATCGTGAACGAACGATTCCAGTAGAAGATGCAGTTCTTGCCATTCTTCTTCTCATGCTCAATAGGAGCACTAAAAAGACCTTGCATGTTAATCAGATCTTTCTCAATACAACGTTGAGTCACCGTCTCAAAGCCGTCATCATCAAGCTTGTCATTCACTTTCTTTGTCAGATCGTGAATGTCATAATAATGATGGTGGTCAGAGAGCAGTCTGTCCAGGATCCTATATCTTACGAGTGCATTCTTGTTTGTAGGCATATTCTAATTTTTCGGCAAAGGTACACCATCAGTGCGAACTCTTTGTTCGTTATTGGAGGTTTTCGCTTGTTTGCGTTTGCAAATATAGCATTTATTTTGTTGATTTGGTAATATTATCATCGTTTTTTAATGCTTGATTTGCACAAACGGATTGAATTGTGCAATAAAGTTACATTTCTTCTGTTATATGGCATTTGTTTCCTCTAACCACTCATTGGCGCTCAATATAAGAACTTGGTAGTCCAGCTTGCATTTTAAAGTGGTCAAATTCGACCACTTTAAAATTTGGGTTAGGGCACGGCTCTCATCATGTTTTCCGTTTGCCATATCTGTGAGTGATATGTAGTCCTTTTCATCTTGCGAGAGGACAGTTATCTCCGTATTCTGTACTATTATCTTTGCCATATTTATATCAAGGTTTTAATTTCCGAATGAAAGTTTCTTCTGGAAGCATTGTAATATAAAGGGACTCTTTCATTTTTGTAAAAGAGTCCCTTTTCTTACACTTGGTCAGGAATCTTATTTCGCACTATTTTTATAAGTTGCAATGCGCTTGGCTACGTTCTCCTTGATGTTGTTGTAGAAGAACTGGTAGTCATCCTCATGGAAGCTGGCTGGTCCGAAGAAATCTGCCCCTTCGGTGACTGGTAATGTAGTGGTAGTCACGATGACACCGCGGGCAAGGTTGACCTGTGCGTCAACATCGAGCTGCAGAATCTCATATTCGCCTGGAGTCTCTTTTGTCCTGTACGTACCCTTGTTCATGCTGGCTGGTGCGTAGGTCTCGTCGAGTTTCCAGTTCAGCGGGTTGATGCTGATGCCACCTGGCAGTATATACTATAGCACAGCATCTTATCCTCGCTTGAAGTTAGATAAATGCCCGGCATATACCACAAGTGACTCAAAGTCATGAAGGCAAAGAATGCTGCAGTCCAGCGACGCAAGCGCATTGGCGACGTAATATCAGGGGCAAAGGCATTGCCCCGACGGAACAGCAGATAGCAGCAGGCAACCAGATTCAAAGCTGCCACTACTGCATAAAGCATCATATAGAGTATATCTCCTTGAAACTCTTGCTCGTACATATCTGAATTACTGATGCAAAAGTACATAATAAAAAGAAGATTAGAAAAAACAGAATAAATTCCAAATTATCTGTGGAATCCGCGGCTTCTGTTTTGCTGATGC
>Ga0256407_10013996_pt1 | contig 10645 bp, 5 predicted proteins | sample RumenRJG_04DNA_FD_193489 | JGI IMG/M metagenome (GOLD analysis project Ga0256407, IMG submission 193489) | Bovine rumen microbial communities from Lethbridge, Alberta, Canada - RJG_04 | ecosystem: Host-associated > Mammals > Digestive system > Stomach > Rumen | place: Canada: Alberta | collected... | reverse complement strand
GAAGCCGAAAAAAATGCAGCTCAAGCAAAAGAAAAAGCGCAAAAAGCTGAAGAAAAACTAAATAAAGAACGTGAAAAACTTGTATCTTCAGCTCAAAAAGAGAAAGACAATTCAGAAGAAGCAATCAGAAAAATAAAAGCAAAAACCGAAAAAACAAAAACACAAGCAGAAAAAGATGCACTAAAAGCACAATTAAAAGCTGAAAGAAAACAAGCCCAAATGGAAGCTAAAGCAAGAAGAGCAGCTCAAAAAGCTGCGCAAAAGGAAGCTCAAGCTAAACAAAAAGCCGATGATATAAATAAAAAATCCCCGCTTAGCGCATTCTTTTCTAAATTTAAACGTACAAAAAAGGATTAAAAAAATAATAAGTAAAAGGGAGAAATATGAAAATTAAATTAACACGAAAACAGGTTGCAATACTAATTCTGATAATTATTATCACCCCAATAATATATAATAAAATTTCAGGAGTAGTAATGGGTACTATTATGCAGCAAATGATGCGCATGCCAAAAGAAGTTGTAATAGACACCCCAACCAACACTGACACATTTATCTCAGCAGAGTCAACAGGGCGAGTTGAAGCGAAATATTCAATTGATGTCATGGCAAGAGTCGCAGGATTTTTGCAAAAAAAATACTTTAACGAAGGCGATTTTGTAAAAAAAGGTCAGCTTTTATTCCAAATTGACCCTCAAGAATACCAGCTTGAAGTACGCAATTCTCAAGCAAATGTAAATCAATACAGTGCGCTTTTGACAAACTCTCAACAAGAACTTGACAGAGCTAATGCATTGATAAAAGAAGATTTAGTCAGCCATTCACTGGTAGACCAATCACTTGCAACAAGAAATCAAAATCAAGCACTTCTTGATGCTGCAAGACAAAAATTGCAACTCGCAAGAGTAAACCTTGGTTACACTTCTATAAAATCACCAATTGACGGAAGAATTGGGAAAGTTAATATCACAGAAGGGAACTACGTATCTTTAACCTCGGGACCTTTAGTAAACGTTTCAAGTATTGACCCGGTTTATGTAACATTCAGTTTAAGAAGTTCTGATTTTATAAAACTTTTACGCGCCAGCGACCAATTCAAAGATGTAGATGTTAAAGTTCAATTTGAAGGCGGAAACTGGTACGATAAAATTGGTGTTATCGAATTTGTAGATAACCAAATTGATAAAAATTCCGGTTCAATACAAATGAGAGCAACTTTTGCAAACCCTGACGGCTGGTTAGTTCCTGGGGACTATATGAAAGTTTCATTAATTGCGAAACAAAAAGTTCAATTTATGACTGTTCCTCAAGCATCCACAAAAGGTGATGCTATGAGCGGTTATTATGTATGGACAATTGATAAAAATAATCAAGTCATACGTAAAGATATTACGGTATCAGATGCAATTGATAATAACTGGATTGTAGAATCAGGCTTAAACCCAGATGACAAAGTTGTTGTAGCAGGCGTTCAAAACATTAATCAGGAAGGCCAAAAAGTTAAAATATTAAGCAAAGAAGAATACGAAAAGAAACAGAAAAAAGACGATAAATAAATTTTCACAATATTGGGAAAGAGGATATGAAAAAAATATTTGATAAATCCAAACTATATTTCTTTATAACAAAACCCCGTTTTGCACTTGTAATATCAATATGTATTGTACTTTTGGGTTTGATTTCGCTTGCAGGATTAAAACAAGAAAGTTATCCTGACGTAACCCCATCGCAAATCAGGGTTAGCGCGAACTATATGGGTGCAAGTGCCGAAGTTGTAGAATCAACTATCGCAACTATTTTGGAACAAAAGCTTAACGGTGTTGAAAACCTGACATATATGACATCCACATCATATGACGGGATGTACCAATTGACAATGTATTTCAAAGTTGGTTCTGATAAAAACGTAAACTTGATGAACGTACAAAACAGAATTCAGCAGGTGCAATCTCAACTGCCTGAAGATGTTCAAAGAACAGGTGTAACGGCAATCAGCAGAACTTCCGGTTCCGGAGCATTGATATTAACATTATTTCCTGAAAGAGGAAACTGGAGCCAATTAGACTTAACAAATTATGGCTCCATATATGTAAAAGACGAATTAAAACGTGTAGAAGGCGTTGCAGATGTTGATGTATACGGTTCCGGCGATTACGCAATGAGAATATGGCTTGACCCGCAAAAAATGGCCGGCTTAAATATTTCTATTTCCGAAGTAAAAGCCGCTATTGCAACTCAAAACACACAGGTTACAGCGGGCGCATTAGGCCAAAAGCCGACAGAAGATGAGCAAGCACTTCAAATTACACTAAAAACTCCGGGCAGATTACAGGATGTAAAAGATTTTGAAAATATAATTATCCGTTCAAATATGGACGGTTCAAATGTAAAAATCAAAGATATTGCAAGGGTTGAACTCGGTTCACAAACTTATCAAAACTTAGGTTTAGTAGACGGAAAACCTTCAGCAGTTATCGTAATTTCACAACAACCGGATGCAAATATTATAAATATGGCTAAAGCCGTTCATAAAAAAGTGGACGAACTAAATTCAAGACTTAATAACGGCTTAAAAATTATAACAGTAAAAGATGATGCAAAGTATATTCACGAATCAATGACCGAAGTTGAATTCACAATATTATTAACAGGATTAATTGTTGTAATCATCATATTTTTATTCTTGGGTGACGGAATGGCAACATTGGTTCCGTGTGCAACCATTCCGGTGTCATTGATTGGTACTTTTGTTGCCTTAAAAGCAATGAATATGTCTATAAACTTGCTATCGTTGTTTGCCTTGGTATTGGCGGTAGGGGTTGTTGTAGACGATGCTATCGTTGTAATTGAAAACGTCAAACGGCATATAGATGAAGGCAAATCACCGTATATTGCAACACAATTAACAATGGAAGAAGTCGGAGCTTCTTTGGTTGCAATGGCAATGGTACTTATGGCGGTATTTGTTCCGATTATATTCATGACGGGAATGACGGGCGCAATGTACAAACAATTTGCGGTATGTATTGCGGTTTCTATTGCAATATCAGCTGTCTGTGCATTATCTTTATCTCCTGCAATGTGTTCACATTTCTTAGGCAGAGATAAACTTGAAAAAACAGAATCAAAAAATAAATACATACTACATTTTAAAAATATATTAAAACGTATTCATATGCGAACTTTAAGAATAGTTGTAGCATTTAATAAAAGCTTTGACTGGTTAGAAAATTTTTACATTGAATACGTCAAAAAATTTGTATATAACAAAAAACTTGTCGCAATATTCTATGTTGCAATAATCTTATTAACTATCGGGGCGTATACAATCACCTCAAAAGGTTTTATTCCTGATGAGGATCAGGGTGTTCTTTTAGCACAAATTACCCTTCCTGACGGTGCATCACTTCCCAGAACTGAAGCTATTGCAAGAAAATTTGTATCACAGGTTAGTGAAATTGAAGGTGTTGAGAAGGAAAAACTAACCGTATTTGGCGGTTTTGCAGCTTCAAATACAGCATTTGCCATAATACAATTAAAAGACTACTCATATCGTAAAGTTGGGCCTATAAAATGGATAAAAAGAAAACTTACGGGTAAAGCTACAAACATGACTCATAATGCAATACTTAATAAAGTAAGAGCTATTGCCGCGAATACAAAAGAAGCTTCAATAATTTCATTCTCTCCTCCTGCAATTAGCGGTATGAGTATGATGGGCGGCTTTGAATTCCAAATGTTATCACAAGGTGATCACACCCCGCAACAGATGGAATCCTGGGCAAATAAATTAATAGCGGCAGCGAATGAAGATCCTGCATTATCAAATGTAAACACTACATTCCAAGCAAATGTACCACAATATATTTTGGATATTGACTATGCAAAGGCTTTGGCACAGAACGTAGACCTGCAGGAACTATATTCAACATTAGCATCTATGCTGGGAACATATTACGTAAATGACTTCAATAAATACGGTCGTGTATTCAAGGTTGAATTACAAGCTCAAAGCAAATTCCGTGACAAGGCTACTGATCTTGAAGGGATATATGTAACAAACAGAAACGGAGTACAAGTTCCGGTATTGTCACGTATGAAGTTAAGACAAACAATCGGTACGGCTTCAATAACAAGGTACAATTTGTATAAATCCGTACAAATTCAAGGGCAACAGGCTGCGGGTAGAAGTACCGGAGATGCAATGAGAGCAATGGAAGAAGTAGCAAAAAGAGTACTTCCTTCAGATATGACATTTGATTGGTCAGGTACTTCTGCACAAGAAAGAGAAGCATCCGGTCAAACAGTTATGATAGTAACTTTTGCTCTTGTATTTGTGTACTTGTTCCTTGTTGCATTATACGAAAGCTACACTATACCGCTTGCAGTACTGCTCATTTCACCTGTTGCAGCTTTGGGAGCTTTAATATTCCAGTTGATGATTAACCAGGCTTTTGATATTTATTCACAAGTCGGTATGATTACATTGATTGGTTTAGCAGCAAAACAATCTATTTTGATTGTTGAATTTGCAAAAACCGAACACGAAGAACACGGGCTTAGCGTAAAAGATGCGGCAATAAAAGCTGCCAAACTTCGTTTCAGAGCAATTATGATGACAGAACTGGCATTTATTATCGGTGTATTGCCAATGATATTTGCGACAGGTGCCGGAGCTAATTCAAGAATTTCAGTAGGTTCAACCGTATTTGGAGGTATGGTTGCAGCCGCAACATTGGGGGCGGTATTAACACCGGCATTTTATGTAATAGTACAAGAATTTGTTGATAAATTCCCTAAACGCGAAATTACAGATAAGGATTTGGAGATATAATTTAATGAAAAAGATTTTAAATATAGCAATAATATTGTCAATTACACTGGTATCTGCAAACGCAGCCTACGCAAAAGACCAAACTAAACTTGCAAAAGCTGATGAGCCTATACATATTGTAAAACCCCAAAAAACAAAAAAAGAAAGTCTAAAAAAGCAGATAAAAAGATTAAATTTTACATCAAAAAATAAAGCAAAATACTCAAAAGAAGCTGAAGGGATGTATGAAACAAAATTTCCTGTAATTGACAGTAAAATCAATTATAATGACGTTAATATCCCGCAAGAAATATCTCTAAAAGACTGTATAAAACTTGCAATAACACATCATCCGTCAATTATGGCAGCAATAAGCAGCTCTGAAATATACAAATCACGTGTAGGACAAGCCTGGGCAAATTATTTCCCAACATTTAGTGCCGGAATGAGCTACTCAAGAGAAGACATGTTTATGACAATGGGCGGACAATTTGCCAGAATGATTCCTCAAAAATACAACATGTACTACGTTCCGACAATATCTGCAAATATGTTATTATTTGACTTCGGAAAAACAAAAGCCTACGCGGATTATGCCGAAAAAACATACGAATCATCAAGATTTGATGCTGAAACATACATTGAAAATGTTATATATAATGTAAAAGTTGCATATTATAATTTGTTATTTGCCAAAATACAAAAGGACGTATACTCAGAAACCGTAAAGGACTACGAACTGCAGCTAAAACAAGCAAAAGCATTTTTTGATATAGGTAAAAAGGCAAAGATTGATGTAACTTATGCGGAATATAACCTAGGAAAGGCGCAGCTAAACGAAATTAAAGCCAAAAACACATTGGAACTTGCAGCGGTAGAACTTGCTAATGCGGTTGGTATTCCTGAACTTGCAGGAGTTGTATTGACCGACGAGCTGAATACAAAACAATATACAGTTAATTTTTCTGATTTAATCCAAACTGCACAAGATTCAAGACCTTCACTTCTTGCATCTAAAAAGCGAATGGACGCAGCAGAACTTGCAATCAGATCAGCAAAGAGAGCATTTACACCTAACATTGGTGCTTTTGGCTCATACAATTACGGCGGACGAGAAATCAATAGTGATTATGGGTATAGCGCAGGAGTTCAACTTCAATATTCAGGCGTAAACCTAATGTTACTAAAAAAACAAGTTGACGAAGCAAATGCAACATACAAAAAAGCAGTAGCAGACTACGAACAAGAAAAACAAAATGTCTATTTGGATGTAAAGAGTTCATATATAAGTCTTTTAAACTCTTATGATGCTATAAGGGTATCAAAATTGGCATTGCAAGCTGCAAAAGAACAGCAATACCAAGCATTCCGCAGATATCAGGTAGGTTTAGGAGATGCGATTGAATTTAAAGATTCTGAAAACACATACTTGAATGCTCAGCTTGATTATTATAATACTTTATTACAATATAATGTGAACGCAGCAGAACTTGAGCGTGTAGTCGGCGCACCAATAAAAGAATCTGATATAGATCTTTAAAACAAACCCTTAATAACGTTATAAACAATTTTAAGTCTTTCTGAATTCGACTTAATCAACTCAAGGTGTTTTAGAATAAAATCATACATAAAATCTTCCGATTCATCTTCAAAAGAGAACAATTCTTTCGGTGTAACTTCTAAAATATTGCAAATTTTTTCAAGAGTTGGCGCAGTCATAAACGCATTACCTGTTTCAATACTGCTCAAAGTATTAGTAGCAATACCGATTTTTTCTGCAAACGTTTCCTGACTATACCCCTTTATTTTACGGAAAAGACGAACTCTTTTCCCGAGTTGTTCTTGAACAAGACTTTTCATATATACACCTATAACAATTATATATATTAGATTCGAGATTCTAACCATGTTTAAAGTATTGACATACCATGTTAAACATGGTATAATATTTATATCTGAGCAATAATCAATTTGGGTTAATTCTATAGAACTATATTTATATGTTATAGGATAGTTACTTTATTTAAACAAAAGAAAGGCGAAAATTATGAACAACATCAAAAAAACAGGTTTCACATTGGCCGAAGTACTTATTACATTGGGTATTATCGGTGTAGTTGCGGCAATGACAATTCCGACATTGATTGCAAACACAAACTCAGCAAAATTCAGATCTCAGTTTAAGAAAACGATTTCAACATTGAATCAGGCTGGCTTGATGGCAGAAGCTCAATATGATATCAACTATGGATCTGTAAATAATAAATGTGGAGACACTCCTGGAGAAGAAAAAGCAACAGATAGCACCACAAGAACATTTTGTGCAATTTTGAACGGAACATTAACAGGACAAAGTGTAGCTACAACAAGACTAGCACCACCTGACGCTAAAGATTTAAAAACAGTATTATCGGATACAAGTAAATTCTATTACTACACATTAGCTGACGGCTCAATGGTAGCAATTCCAAACACATTCGTAGCTACCGGCGGGGACGATGATGCCTCATCTGCTTGTACTTTAGAAATCGGATCTGTTATGAATGAAGACTGGATAACAAAACATAGTGCATGCGTAGGCTACATCGACGTTAATGGTAAAACATTGCCAAATAAAGAAGTTAGCTGCTCAGAAGCTGATACTACATCAGGCGAAGGAAATGAAGCGGTAACAACGTCATCTACAAAACTAGACCCGAGTGCAGTTTGCACAGTTCCTAGTGATAATACACATATGACAGATATATTCCCTGTTGTATTCCACGATGCAACAGTAGAGCCGGCTACAAACGCTGCAAAAGCTGTTTTAGCGACTGCAAAATAGACTTTTTTTCATAATTAAATATTTATCAGGTTTCCGAATCAACTTGATAAATTGGGAGTTCAATCACCTTTCTTGATTGAACTCTTTTTTTATATTTACTCCTCAGCTTGAAAGAGGAATTATTTTTTCCCTCGCCCAATGTGGAAAGGGCATTAAAGTCCTCCCTTGTGAGAGAGGATTTAGGTGGGTGGAGGAAGGTTTATCCCCGCCCCTTGCGGGAGGGGGTAGGGGGTGGGGTATATCGATAGGTTTGATAAGTTGGATAAGTTGGATAGGTTTGATAAGTGCAAATCAAGCACAGGATTACGTATAAGGTATATGATAATATATTAATAAACGGCTGGATTGCTTCGCTATCGCTCGCAATGACAGAGGAACAGATACGCAAAAACATAAACGACATTTACCCCTGCTCGCAATGACATGGGAAGTAACAGAAGAGAATTATTCTTTTCTCCCCTTGCGAGGGGAGAATAAAAGAGGGGTGCCAATCAAGTTGAACAAATTAAGTAAAAAAATTATCGTCACCCACCTGTATCATACCTAATTAGGGATGAATTATTATTTCCGCCGTCCCTTTGGAAATACAAAGCGAACCTCTAAGCTGTGGCGAAGTGTGCAAGCCTGTATGCATGGCTGAGGGCAGAGAGAGGGGTTATATAGGAAAAGTTACATCCTATTGACAGAACAGATTTAGCGCATAGAATAGTAATACACGAAGAAAAATTGTTTTGGAGGAGTGCCAGAGCGGTTGATCGGAGCAGTCTTGAAAACTGTCGAACGTGCAAGCGTTCCGTGGGTTCGAATCCCACCTCCTCCTTTTTTTAGAAGAATACCCGAAAGGGTATTTTTTTTGTTTAAAGAGGTGAGGATGAGTATGGTTTAACAGGACATTTCATTTGAACTCTTAAATTGATTATTTGGCAAAGTTTAGTGTGTGTTTGAGTTTGGCGGTCGGAAAAAATCTTTTTATGCGTTCGCAAAAGGGACGAAATGTCACTTTATTTGCACTTATTGTCCGGCAAAAGTCCGGAAAAAAGAATTTTGCATGACCAACTATAGCCTGCATTCCCCCGATTTTACTAAATTGCACGGTTAAAGTGATTATTGGACATTTGAAGGAAAGTGTGAGTAAATCAAAAATTATTCTGCATGAAATTTACCTTTCAGGATTTTTATAAAAGGTCGGAAATTTTTTCTTGAAGGTCGGAAATAAATTCAAAGACACAAAACAATATAATACTCGGAAATGGTGTTCCAATACTGTGTTAAACGAGTTAATCTGTGTGTACGATGAATGAAACATATATTGATATCAAACGCATAGCAGGAATAAAGGGACTTAAAAGCACCCGCTCAATCAGAATTGCTATTCAAAAGGGTAAATATATTGCTCGTGAAATTAAAGTTAATGGCGGAACTTCTTATGAAATATTATATTCATCATTAGAACCTGAGATTCAAGAAAGGCTTGAAGATGAAGAAATAAAAACAACAGCATTAATTCCTGTTGAAAATAAAACCAATTTCATATCCGAAAATGCAAAAATGAATGCTCTTGCAAGAGTAGATATTGTAACAGCATTAATGAATATAAGATCAAAATATCCGACTAAAAAAGAAGCTGAGGATGTGTTTTTAGATTTATATAATAGCGGATTATATTTACCGCAAATATTTAAGTTTGTCGGAACAATATCAATCGGGACTTTACACCGATGGGTTAAGGCTTATGAAAATTATGGTACAAAGGGGTTGCTTCCTCAGAGGAAAACAAATCAACTCGGGGAATATAATTCTAAACTAAACGAAGAGATGAAAAAAGTTTTTCTGACTTACCTTCTGCACCCAAATAAATTCAGTATCGGAAAATCTATAAGTTTAACCAAACATATTTTAGAAAAACGGGGATACGAGGATATTCCGTGTAACCTGACATTTAGAAGATTTGCGGAACATTTTAAAAAGCAGAATTATTCAAAATGGGTAATTATGAGAGAGGGAGAAAAAGCATACCACGACAAAGTTGAACCATATATCGAAAGAGATATTTCAAAATTAGAAGTTGGGGATGTTTTAATAGCCGATGGGCATGTGCTCAACTTTCAAGTAATAAATCCTTTTACCGGCAGACCGACCAGAGCTACTTTGGTCGGTTTTTTAGACTGGAAATCTACCGCACTTGTCGGTTATGAAATTATGATGACTGAAAATACACAATGCATAGCATCGGCACTACGTAACGCAATCTTAAATCTCGGAGTAATACCGAAAGTTGTTTATCAGGATAACGGAAAAGCATTTAAGGCAAAATATTTTCAGCACGTTGATTTTGATGAAAGTGGCTTTAACGGAGTTTATGCAAGTTTAGGAATAAAGTCCGTGTTTGCAAAACCGTATAATGCAAGAGCCAAAGTTATTGAGCGATTTTTCAAAGAATTTCAGGAAGAATTTGAAAAAATGATGATATCTTATTGCGGTTCAAGTATTGAAAATAAACCTGCTTGGATGAAACGGGGTGAAAAGTTGCACCGAGAACTCCACCGCAAAATGACAGGAAATTATATCCCGACAGTTCAGGAAGTTATTAAATATATTGACTGTTGGATTGATTATCATAATTCAAAACCATGTCCAAATAACGGTCAAATGACAATCAAAGAATGTTTGAATACAGTTCAAAAACAAAATATTGATAAAAATATCCTGAATGATTTAATGATGAAAACCGAAGTCAGGACAATAAATAGGGGTGAAATTACATTTTTAGGACTTCATTTCAGAAACGATTTTTTAATAGATTTAAGAGAAAAAGTTTTTATCAGGTATTCGCTTTTTAATTTAACAAAAGTGTACGTGTATTCGGTTAAGGGGGAATTTTTATGTATCGCCAAACAAGTCGAAAAGGTGCATCCTATGGCAAATCATCTTGGAACAGTTAAAGATATGGAAGAATTTAAGCAGCAAATTCAAAAACAAAAACGGCAGTTTAATAAGGCAAAAAAGGA
>Ga0256407_10013995_pt1 | contig 10645 bp, 7 predicted proteins | sample RumenRJG_04DNA_FD_193489 | JGI IMG/M metagenome (GOLD analysis project Ga0256407, IMG submission 193489) | Bovine rumen microbial communities from Lethbridge, Alberta, Canada - RJG_04 | ecosystem: Host-associated > Mammals > Digestive system > Stomach > Rumen | place: Canada: Alberta | collected... | reverse complement strand
AAGCCATTGTTCATGTCATCGAAGATGCGTTCCTTGCCACCACGAAGATTGTAGAATTCCACAATGTCTCTTGCACTCGACTTGTAATCGTTAGTCAGTATACATCTGTAGGTATATTCGCCTTCCCAAATGTCAAGGTCTCCCTCTATTCGCCTTTGTCTCTGTATGACAAGACGATACGGTTTTCCTTTCCATTTCTCAACAAGGATGGAATTCAGCTCAAATTCAATACCGTTGATTTCAACAGTTTTCCATCCAGTCAAGGCAAACATGGAATCGTAGAAGGAAGAGCATCTGTTGGCACGAATATAAAAATGCCTGCAATGAGCCTCTACCATATCTACGATTTCCTCCGAGCATGAGCCGCAATCCATGCGGGCACGGGATATATATACTTCTGATGCCTCCAGTCGCTTGAAGATTCTTTCCAAAGTCTCTCTTTGGTTGAAGCGCACGTTTGTGTTGCCGTCTCTATTTTCAATACCGACAATCATGTCGTTAATGACTGCCACACCTGGACTATAGCCCAGGAACTTCTTGTAGGTTGGTTTTGCATCATGCTTCTCTGTTTCAATGAACTGATGGTCAAAGTCAAAATCATACTCTTGACCGGATTTCAATTGACCAGTAGCAAGCAGGGCTTTGATCAATAAGCAGTTCATCTTGTCTGCAGTATTGAAATCATAGGAGTTGCCAGAAGCAGATTTATAGGTGATGTTCTTACAAGTCAGTTCTTCGATAGCACGCAATATGGTGTCTGCGCTGCAAGTGCGAAGAGTTGGATGAAGAGACAAATGTTTCATCAAGTGAGTTGTAACATCCTCAATACATGAGCCGCCACAAAGATATACGCACATCAGAGAGCGTAGAATTTCGCTATATTGATAACCAAACATAGTGCATCTCAATCCCAAGGTGGAATCTATGGTTTGAGCTAAAAGAGCATCAAATTGCTCCATAATAGAAAAAATTCCTCCAAAAGGAGTGAGTTTCTCAGATTTTATTTGTACTTTTGCCATGTCATTCAGAGTTTTATTTGTTTTTTATTTGCAACACTAAGATAAGTGAAATTTCTGACATGGCAAAATCCTGAGCAACTTTTTGTTGCTCAGGTGCTTATAAAAAATATTAAATTATAGTGTTGCGGAAATTAGATTAATGAGTTCCGTTGTAGTGATGTCTTGCATCAGCGTAAAGGCAAACCACTTCTTACCCAAATCCTTGATGGAAGCACCAATATGATATACTTCATCATCAATTAGAAGGAATCGGTCATGGGCTCTGTTGAAGTGCTCAACATTGATTGCTGGATATTGAGTATTGTGGCGATTGATGTCAAGTTGGAACTGTTGGCTGATATGCTGTGTATAGATAGTGGCAGTCACATTATCTGCTCGTTTATCAAGCAACGTAAGCACTGTATCATCAACATAGTTGTCAATCAGCGCAATGGAGCTTTTAGCCTTACGTACTAAGTCACTGACAAATTGGTAGGCATCGAATACCTGACCGTCATAGAATATTCCCTGTTGGGGCTGAACATTAGCATCCAGTCGCTTGAACACTTCATCAATACGCTTGTCTGTCTCTATCTGGTGATACTCGATGTTGGCAAGACGTTGGAAAACCTGAGCATTAGTAGCAAGGAACTGGCGCATGGCAACGAAAGCCCGCATTATACGGATATTTACCTCAACTGCAATGCCTGATTTTAACACGCTACTCAACATGGCAATTCCTCCTTCTGTAAAGGCATACGGCAGGTATCTCGTTCCACCTCTTCCGTTTGAGGTCGCAAATTGCGACCTCAAACTATTAAGCTCTTCACGGGTCAGCTCAAACATGAAATCATCGGGAAAACGGTCTATATTCCTTTTAACCTGCTCTTTAAGGCGCTTGGTTTCAACGCCATACAGCATAGCTAAGTCTGTATCAAGTATCACCTGTTTCTCCCTAATGAACCTTATAAGTGATTCTATCCTCGTAGTTTTGAGGTCGCAATTTGCGACTTCAAAATTCGTGGACTGGTCGCAAATTGCGGCTGGTTGTTTATTCTCAGTCTTTATTGTCTTCTTTGCCATATGATTTCTATTCCACAATACCCAACTCCTTCAGATACACCTCAATCTGCTTGTCAAGGTCTGCGCGTTTGGCTTCAAGTTCCTTAATTTCACCCATCACGGCATGAATGTCAATGGGTTCTTCTTCCTCAAAGGTGTCAACATAACGGGGAATGTTGAGGTTATAGTCGTTGTCAATGATTTCCTGCATCGTTGCCAGATGGCTATACTTCTCAATCTCCTTGCGTTCCCTGTATGTGTCGATTATCTTCTGTATATGCTCAGGACGAAGTTTGTTCTGGGTCTTTACCTTCTCAAACTCCTTGCTGGCATCTATGAAGAGTACATTGTCACCCTCCTTGCGGCATTTCTTGATGACGATGATACACGTCGGAATGCTTGTGCCATAGAAGATGTTAGCAGGCAAGCCGATGATGGCATCAATGTAATTACGCTTCTCTATCAAGAATTGGCGTATCTTACCCTCGGCAGAGCCACGGAACAATACACCATGCGGAGCCACGCAAGCCATCGTGCCGCCATCGTTGAGGTGGTAAATCATATGGAGGATAAAGGCATAGTCCGCTTTCGACTTCGGAGCCAATACACCAGCCTTGCTGAAACGGTCATCGTTATTGAACTTGGCGGCTGCACTCCAGTCAGCGGAGAATGGCGGATTAGCCACCACAGCATCAAACTGACGGTCACCAAAGGCATCAGCCTCCAGAGTGTCGCCATTCTGAATGTCGAAGTCGTTATACTTCACGCCATGAAGCAGCATATTCATTCGGGCCAGATTGAAGGTCGTTGGGTTCTTCTCCTGTCCGAAGATACTGTCAGCCTTACCACTGCGGGCAGTGCGAAGCAACAGAGAACCAGAGCCACAAGTGGGGTCATAGACATTCTTTAATCGAGTCTTGCCCGTCGTGACTATCTCTGCCAATATCTGGCTGACCTCCTGCGGCGTATAGAACTCACCCGCCTTCTTGCCTGCACCTGCAGCAAACTGACCTATCATGTATTCGTAGGCATCACCGAGAATGTCAATGTCACTGGCATCTTCCAGTCCGAAGTCAATGCCATTCAGTGCTACCAGTACGTCACTGATAAGTCGGTTCTTGTCATCAGCTGTCTTGCCAAGTTTGGGAGAAGCAAGGTCAATATCGGAGAACAGACCTCCAAAATCATCTTCACTTTCCTGTCCGATAGTGCTGTCCTCAATCTTTTTCAATGATCGTTCCAGTTGGGGTAGGATATTCTCCTTGCGCCCGATGGCATCTATGATGGTGGAGAAAAGGAAGTCCGGCTCAACAAAGTAACCGAGGTTATCAACACACATCGCCTTGATTTCCTCTTTCATTTCCTCGTCATCACTCTTCCATACTTTCTGGAAGGTGGTTTCGTCAGCCTCTAACTCGTCATTGACATACAACTCTATCTTTTCCGAAAGGTATTTGTAGAAGATAAAGCCGAGAGAGAAGTACATGAAGTCGCTTGCCGACATGTTTCCTCTCAGCGTATTGGCAACCGTCCATAGCTGGCTGCGTAGTTTCTGTTGCAGGTCTTCGCCCATATCTTGTTTTCTTTTTTAGTCCCAGTTATATGTGTTAATGATTTCTCTCAGTCGCTCAACTATGCGTTTCAACATGGTTGAACGCTCCAACAGTCTCAGTCCCTTCTTAGCACGGATAGCCTTTTGGATAATCTCAGGCTTTTCACGGTGAAGATAATCATATTCCGAAAGGAACTTTGTTAGAGCCTCTTCATCTATGCCCTCAGAGACTGCAAGACTGTGAACGGCATTACTGCGTGATGTAGCAATGTAGTCATTGAGTCTGCTCTCCAAGTCCATTGAGCCATCTGCCTTTGCCTTTTGGAATCCAGCCTTGTCGTTATCAACATTCTCACGGATGAAGTCATCAATGAGTTTTGACTTATGGCGCATCACGGCATCCTTGATCATCGTGTCGAGAATGTCTTGGCGCTTCTTGTCGTAGTCCTCTTCATCAGGATTCAGGTTGGCTATCAGTTCCAGGATATATGCTACGTTGATGATGTCACTATGCAGCAGTTCCAGACAGAAGTCTATATCCTCCAGACCGCTTTCGTCATTATAGGGAATTTCTCCTTCTGCAGCCATAGTCGGAGCATCGGCAGGGGGATTGATAACGCCAACCGTGATGTCAAGGTACTTACTCTTGAAGTCAACAAACTCCTGTTCGGTCATGTAGAGGTCTGGATCATTGGCATTATAGTCCTCGTATAATTGTATCTCAGCCTGTTTCTTGATGATTTCACGGAATGCAAGCACGAAGTCACGCTTATCCAGTTCGCTTTGCAGCGTGTCAATATACTGCGGCTTGGGGTATTTCTTCAGAAACTCAATCGTGAGGTTGTTCAGTTCCTTTTTCACTTCCTCGAAAGGTTCACGGATGATAAACTCATTCGGCTGGTTATTGCTGAACAGCTTGATAGCAGCATCCACGTTATCCTTCAAGTCACGGAAACATACCACCTTGCCGAAGCGTTTCTTCTCGTTCAGCACACGGTTGGTACGACTGAATGCTTGTAGCAATCCGTGATATTCCAGATTCTTATCCACATAGAGCGTGTTCAACTTCTTCGCATCGAAGCCCGTAAGGAACATGCCTACGACCAAAAGCAGGTCAAGAGGTTCCATATCCGGCTTTTTCTTCTTCATACGCAAGTTGATGTCATCGTAATATGCGCTGAAGTTCTCCGTCGTGAATGCCGTTCCGAACATCTCGTTATAGTCGTCCATGATGGTCTGCAACTCGTCAGAGGTCACCTTGTCATCTGCAAAGCCTTGGTTCATACCCGTCTTCTCATCGTCCTGGCTCTCATTGGCAGCGTAGGTGAATACGGCTCCAATCTTAATCTTAGGATTCAGCGACTTGAAGATTTTATAGTATTTCAGCAGCATGGGAACGGACTGGATGGCAAACAGCGCATTAAACTCTCCGTCGAATGTTGACTTGTTGAAGTTGTTGAGGATAAACTGCGCTATCTCCGTCATACGCTTTTCACTGAACAGGTCAATGTTCTGCTGCCCCTTATAGTATTCCACAAGGAATCCAAGCACATTCTCGTCCGCAATGGCATCCTTGATAAGATACTTGTGCAGACAGTCGCCAAAGACTTCTGCCGTAGTATGCTCCTGTTTGGCGTTTTCAGCAAATATGGGCGTACCCGTAAAACCGAATATCTGGAGGTTATTGAAGAACTTCACGATGTTCTTATGACATTCGCCGAAATGACTGCGGTGACACTCGTCAAATATCATCACCACCTTCTGGTCACGCACTCCTTGCAACCGCTTGTTGTAGTATTCACGGGTAACGGCAACATTCTGCTTCTGAATTGTTGTAATGATAATCTTGCTATCGCTACGCAGACGCTTAATCAGTTCTTTGGTATTGTCAGTATTGTCAACGGCACCTGGCTCAAACGCTTCATACTCCGATTGGGTCTGGGTATCCAGGTCGTGACGGTCAACGACAAACATTACCTTGTCAATACCATCTATTTCACTGACAAGTTGAGCCGCCTTGAATGATGTCAGGGTCTTTCCTGCTCCTGTAGTATGCCAGATGTAGCCATTCTTGTTGGTGTTCTGCACTCGGTCGAGAATCTGCTCCACAGCATAGAACTGATAGGGGCGAAGCACCATAAGGCACTTGTCACCCTCATGCAGTACTATATACTTGCTTATCATCTTGCCAAGATTGCACTTGTCAAAGAAGAAATAGGCGAACTTGCTCAGGTCGTTGAACGGAATGTTTTCCGCATCCGTCCAGTTGAAGGTGAACTTATAACCGCTATTGGGGTTGTTGGCAAAATAACGTGTATTCACACCGTTGCTGATGACAAAAAGCTGGATGTAGTCAAAGAGTCCGTGAAACGAAGTCTTGTGGTAGCGCTGAATCTGGTTATATGCCTGTTTCAACTCCACACCACGCTTCTTCAACTCTATCTGCACTAGTGGCAGACCATTGATAAGTATTGTCACGTCATAGCGACACTTCTTTCGACCTTCAACAGTTATCTGATTAGATACCTGAAACTCATTCTGGCACCAGTGCTGCTTGTTGATGAACTCGATCCACACCCGTTCGCCATTCTCTAACTGGAAGTTCTTCAGGTCACGGAGTTTCTTGGCTTTTTCAAAGCGGGTGCCACCCTCCAGATAGAGCAGTATCTTGTCAAACTCTTTATCCGTGAAGTGTTCACGACCATGCGCAGCCAGTTCCTTCTGGTTGTGTTTCTCCAACTGCACCTTGAAATTAGCAAGCAGGTTCTCTTCTTCCTTGATGGAAACGTACTCGTAGTTCATTTCCGTCAGGGTCTTGATAAGTCCTTGCTCCAATATCTCTTCGCTCTGCGTCATACCTTCAACTTGCGTAAACATTAGGGAAACAAAATCCCCTTATTTGATATTTTTGTGGCAAAGGTACTCAAAAATCCTCAGATTTCCCCATTATAGAACAAAAATCAAGCAATTTTCACATTATTATATGGATCTGTCCGACTATCATGTCTAATTCTCGCATTAAATAAGCCCTTTTGCAAACATATCTATCGCATAAGGGTTTCTTTTGGGATTCACCCACTAATTTACATAAGGCAATAAGCTGACTACAATTTGACTAAAGAGTGGACCACACATACCTCCAGCACTCGCAGGTAAACCATTTTTTCCATTACAACCATTATAATGTATTTCGGGTGCTTTGTTGGAAAATAGCCACACAGTTCCAATCTATATGTGGTATCATGGATTATGAAAGTACGGCCACAATCTGCCACGTCAGTGTATTCATTACCTGCTTTCTTATAAATGCCATCTGAAACACAACGCTCCATAGCCCTTGGGACTGGCTCAATTTATTCGGGGTAGCATATCTGGTCGTGGATGACAGTTGCGTCGGTTTCATTGGAACCTCATATCTTCATCATCTTACCACAGTTAGCAATGGAATTGTAGAACGTCAACATACCTATCAAATTATCGGGCTGTTCATTGAGATAGAAGCGCACCTGATCCTCATATTGCTTACGGTCATTACCATATGCCTGCTCAATGGATTTGGTCAATCCAACTTCTGAACGGTGAATAAGGACATACTCCAATGATATTTCACCATAGCCACCTCTACGCCAGTTGTGGTCTTTCACAGTTTACCATTCTTAGCTTCATAGACACCACAGCCTGTATTTATCAGGGTGTTCGATGTAATATTCTCCGTCAACATCCTTTACCATTTCATGATTCTTTTTTCCGATTTCGTCCATCGTTTCAAACACCAACCTATAACTTTCACTTTCAGGCAATGCTTTGAGATAATCCTTAAGCTGGAGTGTGTTGTTGTACTGCTCTGCCATAGCGAGCATTGCCGTCATACCCATGAAATCTGCCTTAACATCAACTCCATTCCGATAGCAATCTGCCAGTTTCACATATGCGTCAGCATCGCCCCATCTGGCTTTCTCCAAATAGTGTTGATACTTATTCGATACCAGATTCGCAGCCTTCTCAACTCCTGTATATCCATTCTCTGTCAGTTGGTCAGAGCAACTTGCTATGACCAATAATCCCAAAACCAAAACAACTGTTTCATACTTATCGATTTTATTCTAATACATAACCATTTTCTACACTCCTTTCAACGGAATCCCGCTTCACTCCGTCAATCTTGATACACTTTGCGAATGGACTATATAGTCCAGTTGGAAGAACAACGGAGTATTCGCATGGGATAGTTGTCCGATAGCGGTCACGGACTCCCATGAGCCGAACTTCCTTACCATCTACATTCTCAGTACGCCTGATATACATACGCCCCTTATTATTGCTCAATCCCACATTGGTATAGTTAGCCCCCCTTGCTCCTTCAATGCTCTGATAGACATTGTAGCCCAAAGATACCGTTGGAAGCAGGAAAGCAGTCATAACGAATGCCAAGGCTGCAATAAGAATATGCCTTGATCTGTATGCCATCCAACAACAGGCCCCAAAGATGACAACAGCACTTGCCACCAGATACATGATGCGCTCATTATCTATCTGGTATTGGGCTTTATCGAAGATGTACAGCCCACCAAAAAGCGCCAGATACTCTGCCCAATGTGGTTGCCGACCGATATGCTTGTTCCAATAGTAGTAACAGGCAAGAGAAAGAGCTATCATGGCAAAGGACGACAGGTTATCCTGCATTTCGTAGCCTATCAGATAGGCAATAGCCAGCATAAAAGCCATACGCAAGAATGTCTTTCCGACGCTATCCTTAAACAGGATTCCACCAAAGAAGTAGTACCAAGGATAGCTGTTGCTCCGCATTAGCTTACACGCATACTGAACGATGTAAGTACCAATGGGTATCAGCCATATCCAATAGATGATGCCACGCATAATAGCCATGCCTATAGTATTCCTTTGAGAAACAAAGTATTCATGCATAGTCATCGAGGACGGATTTGAAATGATATACAAAAATTGTCCCATGTTCAAGATGGTATTGTAGAAAGCATTTGAATAGATCATCCATCCGAACAGCGCAGTAAACACTAATGTCGGCCATACTGCCATTTTCTCATAACGGTAGAGTAAAAACGGGATAACAATGCGCAATAGCAAAGCGACATCAATCGTAGTGTCGATGATAAAATTCTCTCGGAACATGGTATGCCCTAAAGAGAAGAACAGTAGTGCAAGAAGCACCATGTCAAACACGTAAAACAGTTTTCTTTTCATGTCAATACAGTATTTCATATTCTTCTTTTCTTCAATCTCAATTACCAATCTTCTGGCCTTTCATAAGCAAGCGGTTCGGACGGGATTGTGTCCGTCAAAGCATAGAACTTGGTAGTCCTGGCACGATAGCGATAATAACGAACAAACATCGTCAGATACTTGTTGTTCTCTGTGTTTAGCGTATCTTCCAACAGGAAAGTGTATTTGCCTTTCTGAACGATGTCTGTGTAGGTTGGCTCAATCTCAATCTGGTGCTGCTCAATGTCATACACTCCCCATTTGCCGTTCTTCTGCACCTTTACGAAAGGCTTTGTTGGCTGAAGTTGCTGGATGTCCTCATAGTCAGCATTCAACACCATTCCATATCTGTCACGCAGCCCCAGCTTGTTGCTGCCGCAATCCACGAGCCACAATCCTTTGATGGCGGGAGAATAGTCTCTATATTTTGCCCTCATGCCAACATGCGTTGCCGCATAGAGATTATAGCCGATACAACATGGCTGGATAAATACTACGATGGCTATTGGCACAAACAATAAAGTCTTCCAGTGAAGCCCTTTCAGGAAACAGACGTATGTGATGCAGCACAGATTGGTGATAATCAGTATCATCTTGGATTCGTGATCGAAGAACTGTGCCCACCAATACAGAACTGCCCCTAACACCAATATCCACGCGTCCTTACTTTGAAGCCGTTGCCCGCAGAAATGCAGAACGACATAGAGCAGTAATATGGGCAATGCTGTCGCCCCGACGAGTCCGAGATAACCTGGATTCTCACGTCCTATCAGGAAGGCTGTGAAGATGATAAGCGCAAGCAATCCATACTGTTTTACCATCTTGTCCTTCCACATCGGAATGAAACTGTCAGGATGTTCCTTATAACGGTATCGCTCTACGATAAGCGGTATTAGCGACATTAGCAGAGTCCATACCCACCAGTCGGGCGGAGAAGACGGTTCCCTGACAAACTCATAGAGGTAGACATAAAGCGAAACTGCTATGACATACTTGATAACAGTTTTCCAGCCAGGCATCATCCTGAACTTGAGCGTCTTTATCTTCAGCAAAGAGTAAAGACCAAATAGTATCGGATAACCTGCAAGCCATGCGAAGCCCAAGTTCGCAATGAGACTTCCCGCTTCCCTGTCTGGCGTATAGTAGTACTCTGCAAAGAATGAGTCGAGTTCAGAACAACCAAATATCAGGCTTGGAAAGTCCACAATCTTTATAATCGGCAGTGCGAGCACAAAATCACGATGCTCATAGAACAGCAGTAAAACAGCAAAACAAAGGGCAGAGAACAGACCATAACCCACACGTTTATATACCAGAAACGAAAGCACTATTCTCATCAAAACAAACAGCACAGGAACCATCACGGCTCGAAGACTGAAAGACCATTCTGAAAACATGAATAGTCCCCAGATGCTGCATGTCAGGAGATCGATAATGAAGAAAAACTTCTCGATCCCACGTGCACAGTCCATCGTCATCAACTTTGATATCATATTGACGATTATCTTTTATTGAACAGCAACAGTATCAATAATCTCTATGACTTCATCCACATCTTCATATTCTTGAGTTAGCATGGGTTGTAAGTCGTATGAATCTACAAGATAGTCAATAATCTGAGTGAAGATTGGACCACAAAGTCCTCCTGCACTTGCTGGCAAGTAACTTTTCTCCAAAATAACCATAATGGTATAGACGGGATTGTCAGAGGGGAAATATCCAAACAGCTCTAATCGCCAGTCCCTTTTGTTAAGTTCAATTCTTCGCCCATTGGCAGACACCTTCACATAATCAC
>Ga0256407_10013993_pt1 | contig 10646 bp, 8 predicted proteins | sample RumenRJG_04DNA_FD_193489 | JGI IMG/M metagenome (GOLD analysis project Ga0256407, IMG submission 193489) | Bovine rumen microbial communities from Lethbridge, Alberta, Canada - RJG_04 | ecosystem: Host-associated > Mammals > Digestive system > Stomach > Rumen | place: Canada: Alberta | collected... | reverse complement strand
TACCACCAGCCTAAGAAGCACATTTGTGCCCCGATACGCGCAAACAGTGTCAGGCGACAGGGCCATATCCAGTAGAGAGCCCATACGGCCAGCGTTACGATTACATAGCGCAGACGCCCCCACAGCATGGCTTCGGGATTGACCAGGTCTGTCCATAGGAATGCCATCATCAGTAGGGTGAATACCATGTAACCCATGATGACCCACTCGACTGCCAACAGTCCGTGCTGAGGCTTCTTGTCCTTGATAAAGAGTTCGCTAATCTTCACAGCCATTTGTTCTTTTTATACCATACTATGCTTTTGTGCACACCTTCCTCTAACTTCACCTGTGGCTCGTAGCCCAGTTCCTGACGGGCAGGACTGATGTCGCAACGCCAGTTGCGCTGTTTCATGATATTGTATTTGTCATTGTTTAAGGCTGTAACCTTACCTGTCAGATGACCCATATACTCGCCACAGAAGGTGATGATGCGTAGTAGCCATAGGGGAGCCGTGATGCGAATCCACCAGGGGTTGCCCAGTTCTTTACGAATCAGATTGCTGAACGTGCTCGACTGGTACACTTCTCCATCGCTGAGGAAATAGCATCGTCCCGTTTCGCCTTTCTCCAAGGCCAGGAAGATGGCTTGTACGACATCTGTCACATAAACGAAGGTGATGTCCTGCTGCTTGAATCCGACGGCAAAGTCGGTATGTGCCTTTATACTTTTGGCTATCATGAAGTAGTCGCGCTCACGAGGACCATAAACACCTGTGGGGCGAAGGATGATAAATGGGAATAATTTCTCATTTAAAGAATTGAGCCATTGCTCGGCCTCCAACTTGCTCTTACCGTATGCTGTGTTGGGTTGTGCCTTGTCGCGCTCCCGAATCTCCTGATAAGGCTGTTTCTCGCGAATGGCACCCATAATGCTCAGCGAACTGATATAAACAAAACGCTTTAGGGGCATTTGTAAGTCCAGCAGGGCACGTACCAGATTCTTCGTGCCTTCGGTATTGATGCGGAAGAAGTCTTCTTTATGCAGACATTTGGTGACTCCTGCGGCATGTACCACATAGTCGAACTGAATGTCCTTCAGCTGTTGCTTCAACTGTTCCTCCGACGAGAGGTTCAGTTCAATGAAGTGGATCCGCTCGTCTTTCAAAAACGCTCTGGAACTACTTTTCCGTACAGCAGCCCACGTCTCAAAACCTCGATTCAGTGCCTCTTCCACGATGAAGGAACCGATGAAACCACTGGCTCCTGTAATGAGTATTTTTGGATTCATGGGTGCAAAGGTATAAAATAATTCATAATTTGTAATTCATAATTCATATTTTTTCTGTATCTTTGCGCATAGAATACTTAAACACAAGATACTATGAGCAAAGGAAAAGGTAAAAAACGACTTAGTAAGAAGCAGATTGCAGAAATGCTGCAAACATTGTTCCAACAAAATCCTAACGAGGTTTTCTCGTGTAAGCAGATATTCAAGGCCCTGAAGTTCGACACCCATCCTGTCAAGATGATGGCTATCGACTTGATGGAGGAGATGACGTGGGACGACTTTCTAACCAAGACCTCTGAGAATTCGTATCGTTTGAACCTGAAGACACAGGTTCAGGAGGGTACCTTCATCCGTAAGGCTAACGGCAAGAACTCGTTCCAGCCTGACGATGGTGGCAAGCCCATCTTCGTATCGGAGCGTAACTCGATGTTTGCACTGAATGGCGACCGTGTGAAAGTAGCTATGATGGCTCGTCGTGAGAAACATATCAAGGAGGCTATGGTTGTTGAAATCCTCTCGCACAAGATGAATCAAGCTGTCGGTAAACTGAAGGTAGAGAAAGACTATGCCTTCCTGATTACTGAGGGTAATATCTTTGTGCACGATATCCTGGTGCCCAAAAAGAAGCTGAAGGGCGGAAAGACGGGCGACAAGGCTGTGGTGAGAATTACGCAGTGGCCTTCGAAGGATTCGAAGAACATAGTGGGCGAAGTTATTGACGTGCTGGGTAAGGAAGGTGACAACAATGTGGAGATGCATGCTATCCTGGCTCAGTATGGACTGCCCTACAAATATCCGAAGAATGTGGAAGAAGCCGCTGAGAAAATCGATCCGGGCATCACCCCCCAGGAGATTGGTCGCCGTGAGGATTTCCGCGATGTCTTTACCTGTACCATCGACCCCAAGGATGCCAAGGACTTTGACGATGCACTCAGTATTCGCAAGCAAGGGAAGCTATGGGAGGTCGGCGTACATATCGCGGATGTGTCGCACTATGTGAAGGAAGGAAGTGTCATAGACAAGGAGGCAGTAAAGCGTGCCACCAGTGTCTATCTGGTTGACCGTACTATTCCGATGTTGCCTGAGCGCCTGTGTAATTTCATCTGTTCGCTGCGTCCCGACGAGGAGAAACTGACCTATTCAGTCATCTTCTCGCTCGACGATGAGGCTAATGTGAAGAACTACCACATTGCCCATACGGTGATTAAGAGTAATAGAAGATACGCGTATGAGGAAGTACAGGCACTTCTTGAAATGAGAAATGAGAAAGGAGAAAGGAAAAATGAGAACTCCGACCCCGCTGAGTACGCCGAGTACTTGCGCACGTTAGACAAGTTGGCGAAGAAGTTGCGTGAGAAGCGTTTCAAGGGCGGTGCCGTGAAGTTTGACCGTGAGGAGCTGCATTTCGATATTGACGAGAAGGGTAAGCCTATACGTGCCTATTTCAAGAAGAGCAACGATGCCACACAACTCATAGAGGAGTTTATGTTGCTGGCCAACCGGACGGTGGCTGAGAGTGTGGGTAGGGTGAAGAAAGGCAATAAAGCCAAGACATTGCCCTATCGTGTTCACGACCAGCCCGATCCCACCAAACTGGAAACGTTGCGTGAGTTTGTTGTCAAATTCGGCTATAAGATGAAGACCGCTGGTACGAAAGGGGCCATCTCTAAGTCGCTGAACACGCTGATGGACGACTGTCAGGGAAAGAAAGAGCAGAAACTCATAGAGACGGTGGCGTTGCGTGCCATGATGAAGGCAAGGTATTCTACCCACAACATCGGACACTACGGACTGGCTTTCGACTATTATACGCATTTCACCTCGCCCATCCGTCGCTACCCAGACACGATGGTTCACCGCCTGCTAACCAAATACCAGGATGGTGGACGCTCGGCTAATCAGGAGAAGTACGAGGAACTTTGTGAGCATTGTTCCGATATGGAGGTGACGGCCCAGCAGGCTGAGCGTGACTCCATCAAGTATAAGATGGTGGAGTTTATGGAAGACAAGATAGGCGAGAGCTACGACGCCCATATATCGGGTATTCAGTCGTACGGCATCTATTGTGAGATAGACGAGAACCATTGCGAGGGTATGGTGCCTATGCACGACTTGGATGATGACTACTATGACTTCGACGAGAAGAACTATTGTCTGGTAGGCCGTCGCCATCATCATAAGTATCAGCTGGGTGATCCTATCCGTATCAAGGTGGCTCGCGCCAATCTGGAGAAACGCCAGTTGGACTTTGCTTTGGATGAATAATGATTTTATTCCTAAACACATCACTAGACTATGTATAAGGCAAATGAAAACCGTTACGAGAACGGTATGCAGTATCTGCGTTGTGGACGTAGTGGTGTCATGTTGCCCAAGGTTTCACTGGGCATGTGGCATAACTTCGGAAGTGTGGACCCTTATGAGCGTAGCCGGGAAATTGTCCGCTATGCCTTTGACCATGGGGTGACGCACCTGGACTTGGCAAACAACTACGGTCCTGTCTATGGCTCTGCTGAGGAGACACTGGGCCGGCTGATGGATGACGACCTTCGTCCCTATCGCGATGAGTTGTTCATTTCCACAAAGGCAGGCTACGACATGTGGCCTGGACCTTATGGGAATTGGGGCTCGCGGAAATACCTGATGGCTTCGTTTGACCAGAGTCTGCGGCGTATGCATCTTGACTATGTGGATTTGTTCTACAGCCATCGCTACGATCCAGAAACTCCTTTGGAGGAAACGTTGCAGGCGTTGGTGGACATAGTACGCAGTGGTAAGGCCCTGTATGTCGGCATCTCCAACTGGCCCTTGGAGCCCTTGCGCTTTGCGGTTGACTACCTCCGTCGCCACGATGCTCCTTTGCTCATCTATCAGGGCAAGCTGAATATGCTGCACCGTGCTCCAATTGAGGAAGGAATCCTACAGCTTTGTCATGAGAATGGAGTCGGCTTCATCGCTTTCTCACCGTTGGCTCAGGGCTTGCTGACGGGACGCTATCTTGATGGCATCCCAGAGGGTTCACGTATGTCGAAAAACAAATTCCTGCGCCCAGAGATGCTGACAGACGACTTGTTGGCTCAGCTTCATGAATGGAACAAAGAGGCTGAGTCCAAAGGACAGAGCCTGGCGGAGATGGCACTACGCTGGATTCTCGACCAGCAGGCAGTCACCTCCGTCTTAGTAGGGGCTAGCTCCACACAACAGTTGGAGCAGAACCTTCGTTGTGTTTCGCTTCCTATTTGAGAATCTCCTCCAACAGCTCCTTCAGGTGTCCAGGCACAATGATGTGGTGGTTGCCAATGGGGTGGGTAAGGAAATAGCGCGTCTGACCTTTGTCGTCTAACTCAATCACTTGTTGGGTACGACAGAGGTCAGGCTTTGCTTGGTTGCGTACCAGTCGTCCCTCGGCGATGAAATGCCGGCTCAGGTCGCCAGCCACCTTGAAGATGGTGACAGGGCCTTCCTTCATGTATCCGCGAATGCCCACGCCGATACCTGATTCGAAATGGGTATCTACCTCGTAGCGTTCTACCATGTTCAGGGGAATGGTACAGTGGGCAAACAAGATCTCGCCTTTTTCGGGGTCGATAGAAGCAGGGTTGGCCTGGAATCCGGAAATGCCCGTCAGTGACTGGACGATTTTCATGGACAACATGGCAGGTACGTCGCCTTCACATCCTGCGACAATGCCTTCGCTGTTTAACTTGGCCAGTGCCATGCATCCTGTATCGTGAATGGTTGTCAGAAGGTCGAAGCAGCGTAGGGTGAAGCCTTGCAGTTCGTATTTCTCCACCAGTGCTTTCAGCGACTCGTAGATTTTCTTCACGTTGGGCATCTCCAAAAGTTCCTGGATGGGGATATACACCAACTCAATGCCCAGACGCTCCATCACGATATCGCGGTCGAAACGACTAGATATCAGCCAGTCGGAAGGCTCGCCAATCAGTCCTAACCGACATCCTTGCATCTTTCTCCGTGCCTCAGCGGCCTGCTCCAGCAATTTAATTCTATGATGGATATAGGTTGCTGAACCATGAATGATCTCACCTGTGATGCCCTGTTGATTCAGGTATGATAGTATCTCCATCGATGCTGCCAGCGAGTTGCTTTTCCCTGAAGTCAGCAGGTAGAAAGGTTGTTTCGATTGCTGTAGCAGTTGTGGCAGCAGCGGTTTGAAGATGCCCTCTGTTCCTCCCGTGCGTATATAGATAAGGTGTAACGCATGACTTCCGTAGTCGCTGAAGTCGCTGCCTCGCAAGTCGTACTCAATATTCAGACTCTCTAGAAACTCTTTGGTTGCAGCATCGATAGCCTTGGCATCGTGCAACGCTGACGTAATGGTGTAGATGGCAATATTCATAGTCGTATTGATTGTTTTAAACTAAAAAAGAGGCTCGAAAGCCTCTTCCTGTGATCCGCTTGGGGCTCGAACCCAAGACCCCAACATTAAAAGTGTTGTGCTCTACCAACTGAGCTAGCGGATCATCCTTGTTTGCATGAAAGCGGCTGCAAAGGTACGATGATTTTTTGAATTAGCCAAATTTATTCGGATGTTTTTTCATTTTTGGCATGCTCTTCTTCTATCGCCCGCTTGTAGCAGTCTCTGCATAGAGGCTCATATTCTTGGGTCTCACCTAACAAGACACGCTTGTCGTTCTGCACCGTTCGGTGGCTGACGTAGGCCAGGGAACCACACTTTACGCAGATGGCATGAACCTTGGTTACATCGTCGGCAATGGCACAAAGTGCCGGCATGGGGCCGAAGGGTATTCCCTTGTAGTCCATATCCAGTCCGGCGATGATGACTCGGATGCCACGATTGGCCAGTTCGTTGCACACCGCTACCAGTCCTTCGTCAAAGAACTGTGCCTCGTCGATGCCTACTACATCAATGTCGCTGGCGAGCAACAGGATGCTTGTTGACGAGTCGATAGGGGTGGAGTGGATGGCATTATGGTCGTGACTCACCACTTCCTCGTCGCTATAGCGTGTGTCAATGGCAGGCTTGAATATCTCTACGTGCTGTTTGGCAAACTGGGCACGACGCAAGCGTCTGATCAACTCTTCCGTCTTGCCAGAGAACATGGAACCGCACACGACTTCTATTCTTCCAGGACGGCGTGCTTCGCCCGATGATGGATATGTAATCATGGTGCAAAGATAATAAAATAAGTGAAAAGTGAAAAGTGAAAAGTGAAAAATTTGCTACCGCATCGATATATTATTGATTCTTTTTCGTATCTTTGCAGCGATTATGGGTATATTATATATTGTACCGACCCCAGTGGGTAACATGGAAGACATGACACTTCGTGCCATTCGTATTCTGAAGGAGGCCGATCTTGTATTGGCTGAAGATACCCGCACGTCAGGCATTCTGCTGAAGCATTTCCAGATTCAGCAGCATTTGATGTCACACCATAAGTTTAATGAACATGGCACTAGTGCCTCCGTTGTGGAACGCTTGAAGGCTGGTCAGACGGTGGCACTTATCAGTGATGCCGGCACGCCAGGCATCTCAGACCCAGGTTTCTTTCTGGTTCGTGAGGCTGTTCGCTCAGGTATTGAGGTACAGACGCTACCAGGTGCAACAGCCTTTGTTCCGGCCTTGGTATCCAGTGGCCTGCCCTGCGACCGTTTCTGTTTTGAGGGTTTCCTGCCTCAGAAGAAAGGGCGGCAGACAAAGATAGAATCCCTGCGTGATGAGGAACGTACGATGGTATTTTATGAGTCACCTTATCGTGTCTTAAAGACCTTGCAGCAGTTTGCCGAGATTTTCGGTCAAGAACGTCAGGTCAGTGTGTGTCGTGAGATATCCAAGGTACACGAGGAGAGTGTGCGTGGAACGCTGCAGGAGGTGATACTTCATTTTACAGAACAAGAGCCCCGTGGCGAGTTTGTGATAGTCGTTGCAGGGAAAAGTGATAAATAAACGTAAATACTTATGAAAAAACTATTATTCCTATTTGTTGCCTTGATGGCTTTGGTGGCCTGTAAGCAAAAAGGTCCCGATCCCAAAGACCTCGCGTTGGCTCATCAGCGCGACTCGTTGAACCGTATCATTGCGATGAAGGACAATGAGATAACTGACATGATGTCCACCATGAACGATATCGTAGAGGGTTTCCAGGCGATTAACGAGGCAGAAGACCGCCTTACCCTGGCCCGTAGTGATGAGGGTGCTACCTCTACAGAGCGTATTCGCGAGAATCTGCAGTTCATCCAGCGGACTATGCAGCAGAATCGTGAGCTCATCAACAAGCTGCGCAGTCAGTTGCGTCAGAGTACGGTGAACGGTGAACAGTTCCGTCGCGTCATTGACAACCTCACTCACCAAATGGAAGACAAGGATGCTCAGTTGCAGCAGTTGCAGGCTGACCTACAGGCAAAGGATGTGCAGATTGGCGATTTGACGGATCAGGTGACCGACTTGAATAGTAATATCACCATTCTGCAGGAGGAGTCTACTAAGAAGACGCAGACCATCACCTCTCAGGACAAGCAGCTGAACACCGCCTGGTTTGTCTTCGGCACCAAGAAGGAGCTGAAGGAGCAGCACATCTACGACGACGGCAAGGTGCTGCAAAGCAACTTCAACCGCGACTATTTCACCAAGATAGACATCCGCGTGGATAAGGAGATACGCCTTTACAGCCGTTCCGTCAAGGTGCTCACGCCTCATCCCGCTGCAGCCTATGTGCTGACACAGGATGCCAACAAACAGTTCATCCTCCGTATTACCAACCCACAGCTGTTCTGGTCCACCAGCAAGTATTTGGTTGTCTTGGTAAAGTAGTTCACAATACTTTGTATGACATTCCTTCCTGCTAATATTGCAAAAAGCAACTATTAAGGATTACAATTGCGAGATTTAAATCTAGCAATTGTTACCTTTAATGGTAGCAATATTTTCTGTTAAAAGAAAAGAGAGGCACATTCAAATGCCTCTCTCTTTCTATCGGGAAGTGTGTTAATACTTATTTAGTCTCCATAACCTGCTTGGCTATCTCGTTCTCAGGATCGATGGTCAGCATCTTGGCAGCATACTCCTTGGCTGTGACCTTGTCGTCCTTCTGAATGAAGAAGTAGGAAATCAGGTAGTGGTAGCTCTCCTTCAGACGAGCCTTCTCTGTAGCGTCGAGTTCAGTCTTGGGACCGATGAGCTCAACCAGCTTCTCGTAGAAGGGCTTGGCAAGTCCCTTAGACTGGTCGGGGTCCATCTGACCGTTTACACGAGCACGCATGAAGGTAGCATATTCTGCTGCACCATCGAACTTCTCGGCCAATGTGGCATAGGTAGCGTCAGCCTGCTTGAATGCTTCTGCTTGTGCGTCGCCGCTCAGGGTGCTTCCCTGCTGCATATACAGACCGGCTAAGAAAGCCATATCATTGGCACTGGGTTTTTCAATATTGTCGAGGTACTCCTTATAGAACTTGATGGCATTGGGGTAGTCCTCTTTCTCGCGATAAGCATCAGAGAGCTGCTTGATGACACCGGCACGCTTAGCCTTGTTGTCCATGTCTTCCTGCTGCAAAGCTTTCTGATACATCTCAATGGCTTTCTCAGGCTGCTTAGCACCACTCAAGGCGTTGCCATAGTAGGTGTAGTCGTAGTAAGAGAACTTGGCTGAGTCTGACTGGTTAAACAGACGGTCGGCATACATGAGGGCGTCGTCATAGTTCTTCAGCTCAGTGCTGTTGAAGAAGGCGAGACGGTTGAAGGCAGCATGACGGGGCTTCTTGGTCAGACCGAACTTGGCGATGTCAAGACTCTTCTGGTTCTGAGCCTTGAAGAAAGCAGCCATAGCGTAGTCGCTCAGGTCGCGCTCTTCCATCAGGTTCTTGTCAGCTTTGTCGTAGGCAGCCAGAGCCTTGTCGAACTCGTTAGACATGTAGTAGATACGTCCAGCCAGAGCGTCAACGGCAATGTCAGGGCGCTGCTGGCGCAGTTCGTTCAGCTTGGCAACAGCTCCACTGGGGCTGATTTTACGGTAAACGTTAGCATACTTGTAGTAAGCTTCCGGATTCTTCGGATCTACATAGATGGCTTGCTCATACTGGGCAGCGGCACCACCACCATTGTCAGAGATGGCCTCTATGTCTCCTAACAACAGGAAGGCAGCTGCACTCTTGTTCTTGCTTGCTTCCAAGGCGTAGTTAGCGTAGGTCTTGGCATTGGCAGTGTCCTTGACTGCCAGGAACTCACGTCCGAAGGCTACGAGGTTCTCGGCATTTTTTCTGTTGGCCTTGTAGAAAGGCTTCATCTGCTTGTCGAGATCTGCGGGTTTACTACTAATGATTTTCTTTACGGCATCAACGTCGGCTTTAGAGCCGTCCTGTGCCAATGCTGCTGTGCTGAAACCTGCCAGCAGGGCAGCGGTGAATAGATATTTGATTGCTTTCATAATTCTATTGTTTTTATTGAATATTTTTATGATGCTATGTTTGTATGACGTTTAAGACGTGTAATTGTTTCCGATTTTATTCTTTATTCACATATACCGGCCTGACATTGATGCCTGCCTGGATGGGCAGTAGTCCAGACTTTTGAATGATGAGCTGGCCTTTTGGCAGACGACAGAAATGTGCGAAGTTGGATGGCAGTCCGCTACGCGGCTCGTTGAGCAGTGCATAGATGGTGCGAATGAGCGGGTAGTTGCCATTGTATAGGTAGTACTGATAAGGTCGCCAACTGTTATAGGCTGTTGCCGAGTCTAGTTTGCTGACCTTCATGACGGTTATGTTCTTCTTGAAGGTGACATTGGTGGTGTCACGGCTGTCGTTCAGCCAGTTGGACCCGATGATGCCGAGCGAGTTGTCGTGTCGCTCCACATAGTCGATAACGGCTGCACTGGTCTTCACTGCGCCGATGTTGGGTGCAGAGAATTCCTTACCTCCGAGGAGGGAGTCCACACACCAGCGTACGGTGCTGGATAGCGGATTGTCAAAGACAACGTCGATATTGCCAAGCTTTGATTGGGGGTAGAGGTCTTTCCATTGGGTTAATTCTCCCCTAAGGATACGCTTGAAGTCCTTGACGGTGATGCATGTGTCTGGATTGGCGTTGTTCACGATGATGGCGAGACCGTCATAGGCAATGGCGATAGTCCTGGGCAGGTATTTGCGGTCTATCAGGTTCTGTCGCTCCTTGGCGGTGAAGTCTCGTGTGGTGAAGGCGAGCCATGTCTTCAGGTTCATCAGTTCCTTGACGGCATCCTGTTCGTTGGTGTATTTGGCTTCCAGGGTGTCGAGGATGCTCTTGTAGAGGAACACGTCGAGTGCCTCGTCGAGGATGGGACTAAAACTCTCGTCGGCCACGAAATATCGTGCGGCTTTCTGGTAGTCCTGTTCCGCTTTAGTATTTTTAGGCTTGTTC
>Ga0256407_10013992_pt1 | contig 10646 bp, 11 predicted proteins | sample RumenRJG_04DNA_FD_193489 | JGI IMG/M metagenome (GOLD analysis project Ga0256407, IMG submission 193489) | Bovine rumen microbial communities from Lethbridge, Alberta, Canada - RJG_04 | ecosystem: Host-associated > Mammals > Digestive system > Stomach > Rumen | place: Canada: Alberta... | reverse complement strand
CACTCATTCCCATAATGACTGTCCTTTCTTGTTCTCGTTTCCTATAATTTTCATGTCGGCAGCCATGGAATAGAACTTTAATAATTGTTTTGTTTTTGTTAAGATTTTGTTACATTAACCCCAAATCACACTATAATATGTAAAAACATTGATTTTATTTTAAAACTTCAATAGTTTTGTAATCTGTTAAATATGGTAAATGTTCTTCTGTTATAAGTTCTCCCGGTAGCAGAATAGAAATTCCCGGAGGGCATTCTGCAACAACTTCACCTGAAAGTCTGCCTATTGCCTGTTCTTTCGGGATTATTTCTTTTTCTGAAAAATAAGCATCTCTAAGGCTTTTTTTAATTATCGGGGTAAGCATAGGCATGTGGCGTTTGTTTTCCATATAATAAATATCTTTGTAATCGTGAGTATCAATTTTGTGCAGGCATTGAGCCAAGTATTCAAAATCAGAATGCTTGTTACCTATGTTACTTAATATTAATATACCTTCATCACTTGCGCTTTCAACTTCTATCCCAAAATCAATTTCAAGTATGGATTCAAGTCGTTTGCCGGACAATCCGTCAGCTTTAATAAATATTTTTGTAACATCTGTTTTGTAGCCAAAATCTGATTTTAACTGATGTATATGTTCCATTTTGTCAATTTCGCTGCGTAAATATTTTGCATTTGAAATTGCTCTGTTTAATTGTCTTTGACCTTTTTCGCTTTGAAGATTTGCTCTTGCGGCATCCAAACTGCCAAGCAGCATTAATGACGGACTTGTCGTATGTAATAGCATCAATGCCCGTTCAACATCGTCAGCATTGATTTTAGAATCTTTACTGATATGCAGCATAGAAGATTGGCTCATACTTCCGCCTGTTTTATGCAAAGAATGGACAACAATATCTGCTCCCAATTTTAATGATGTTTCAGGGAGTTTTGAATTGAAATTCCACAAACAGCCGTGTGCCTCATCTACAATTAAAGGCACATCATATTTTCTGCAAATATCTGCGATGGCCTTAATATCCGAGACAACACCTTCGTAAGTCGGATTTGTAATCCATACCATTGATACATCATCATTTTCATCTAAAAGTTTTTCAATGTCCTGCGCTTTGACATTCCCCCATAGCCCCCATTGTGAAAACTTTTCAGGTAATACCCACAACGGGTCTGCCCCTGAAATTATCAACCCTGTCAAAACAGAGCGGTGACAGTTTCGGTTTACGATAACCTTTTGTCCTTTTTTTGTTAAACCCATTGCGATTGCAAGATTGCCTATTGTTGAACCGTTTAATAAAAAGAATGTTCTTTCCGCACCAAAAGCATCAGAAGCAAGTTCCTGCGCCTCTTTTATTGGACCTGTTGCCGGGGTGAGTGTACCCAAATTGTCAAATTCATCAGTTGTATCAACTTGTAATGCTTTTTTGCCGACAAGATTGCGAAAATCCGTCAGTGTTCCAAGCCCTTTTGTGTGTCCGGGGATATGAAACTGATATGTCGGATTGTTATAAGCCGTTTTCAATGCTTCTACAATCGGGGCGTGTATATTTGTTTTTTTAGAAATTCGGGTATCATTTTTCATAGCAAAAATATACAATAAAAAAATGACAAATTCTACAAAATTGCATGATATAATTAAGAAATGAAACGATTTTTGCCGATAATATTTATTTTCGCATTAGTTTTAACCCCAAACACCGTAAAAGCAGAGGATGAATACTTAACCCAAGAACTTCTTAGTACTCCGCAAGTTGATGAGGTTACTATTGATGACGATAACGATATTTATTCTCAGGAAAATGCAACCGATACTAGAGAAATGTTGTTTGAAATTTCTGAAATGGCAAGCAAAACCCCTCAAAAAGAGTATAAAGAGGAAACATTAGCACAAAAAATTTTTAAAACACAAATAACAAGAACTGATGTGCCTTCGTATTTGTTAAAAGATGTGTTAACTCATAAGTTTAAAGATGGCGGCAGTATAGAATTTTTCGCAACAAACAGAAGTTCTTTATCTGCCTTGTTCAATCCTCACAGTTATTCAACTAAATATGACGAATTAACAACTGAAATTGGTTTTTTCGGAACAACAAAGGATAAAACAATTGATTACAGATTAAGTTTAATGCCTATACCGCAAGAGGGTAAGAGTTATTTAGATAATGTTTTATCTGACTTGTATGTTACCTATAACAAAATCCCGCATCACAAAATTCAAGTTGGTCGGGCAAGAAGTCAGGTCGGTGTCGAGGGCGGAAGCAGTACCTATACACTGCCATTTGTCAATCGTTCGCAAATTGCAAGAAATTTTGGGAATTTAAGAACAACATCGGTTAAATTGATAGGAAATTATGAATATGCAGATTATAGTCTTTCCTTAGGTTCATCAGGCAGAACTTTCACAAGCGGTATGCCGGGGATAGATTTTATAGGCTGGGTTAATTTAAAACCTTTTGGTTCTCATGACGGTAAATGGGGTAAACTTACGGTAGGCGGTGGGCTAAACGCCGGACATAATAATTTTAATTATACTGTCGGAACAGTCTATGTCGGATATAAACACAAACGATTATGGACAAATTTTGAAGCCTCTATTGCTGACGGTTACAATGGCGGAGCAGGTTTGAGTAACAAACAGGCAGGCGGTTTTGCATACACATTGGGGTGGAAGATTAAACCCTATCTGCAAATTATTGGCAGAATAGATCAATTTGACCCCGACAGAACTGTCTCAGGTGATACAAAAAGAGAATATACCGCAGGCATAAACTGGTTCGTCAAAGGTCAGGCTCTAAGATTTATTCTGAATTATGTATTTTGCCAAAATGATAATGCGCCTGACAGTCAGAGGATAATTTTAGGCTCTCAAATTGTATTGTAAATCTGTTCACCATCAGAGATTACGCTGTTTGCCGTTGTTTCTTCAGTTGTCGTATTTGTTTGCGGAAACATTTATTCTACCTCTTAAGTGAGTTGTGAATAGTGTTTTTAAGTGAATAGTGATTGGTGAGTTGTGTTTTAAGTGAGTTGTGAGTAGTGAATGGTGAATAGTCGTTATCGGTGCTAAAGCACATTTTACAACCACTAAACCCGTAAAGGTCTATTCACTTTTCACGATTCACGATTCACCATTAAGATTCACCATTCACCCTATAAAACTTTATCTAACAAAATATATCTGTCTGTCTGTTCGAGCGAACCGACTGCGACATAATCCCCAAGCGTGTAGGTCAGGCAATTGCCTGACAAAAAACTCTACCTCTCCTTTGGAGAGGATGTCAACGAAGTTGACAGGAGAGGGTATTAACTACAAACCCTCTCTCATTTTTCAAATGTTCGAAATAAATTTCTCACATTGAAAAATTTCTCTCCCCGCAGGGGAGATAGGCAATAAATCGGATTGTCGCAGTGACAAAATAAAAACGGCGGGTTTAAAAGCGTGTAGGTCAGGCAATTGCCTGACCTACACCCAGCCGGTTTAATAATTATAATGAACAATTTTTTTTATTTTTCGTTATATATGTATAAATTATCGTGTGGTTAAAATTACACCTTAAGTATTTTTTGTGGTATTATTTCAGAAATCGGAGAAATATGTTATGAGAAAATTACCTTTATTTTTAGGATTTTTGGTTTTATCTTCCTGTTGTGCATTTGGCGCAAAATATACGGTTAATACTTCAGGTGTTGTAAAATCGCCTGCGCGTACCATTCAAACTTCGCCTGCAAATGCTACCAATCAGAATTATTTTAATAATTACAGTGTGTCGTCTTATGTAAACCAAAATATTGTCAATGATGAACAGGCACCGATTGTTGAGATAGTCATGGATTATTCCGGCAGTATGGCAAATTGGATTCTTGTTGCAAAGCGCTCAATGAGTTCAATTGTTGCTCAAATTCCATCTTCTACAAAGTTAGGATTTAGAGTTTTTGGGCACGACAATTACGGCAACAACCCGTCTTTGGGAGCGCAATTACAGGAAGTTAAAAAGATTATCAAAAAAGGTAATAAAATGAAAGTTGTTACGCAGGCAAGTCCTATCGGTTCATCAACAGGAGTTTGCTCTGCGACAAAACAGGTTACTCAAATTCGCAGTGCAAATGCAAATTCTATTATTAATGGTATGAATTCAGTTGATGTCGGTGGTGCGACTCCGCTTGTGTATGCGTTAGACAGAACTGTATATCAGGATTTTGCATCAATGGATTCATCAACTCCAAAAAAAATTGTTCTGATAACTGATGGTGGTGAAAACTGCGGCGGAGATCCGTGCGAATTTGCAAGACGACTGATGGCAAAAAGAAATGATGTCCACATTGATGTAGTGTTGGTTTCGTCTTACTCCAAATCGTTGACCTGTTTATCTTCAACAACAGGCGGTCATTTCTATAATATTAATAACCTGTCCGACTTTTCAACTACTTTAAATCGTTCAATAAAATCAAAACCGAATGAAGTTGTAAATACAGGTACAGACTACCAAAACAGCGGTCAGGGTTATGAATTTATAAATATTGACGAATAGGTTTTTGTAATATTTCTTAATAATTTAAAATAAAAAAGCAATTCTCATGAGTAAATAAACTTTATATATTTACAGGGGATATATAAAGGGGAAGAACATCATGGGATTGATTAGTTCTATAGTTAAATACGGCTCAAAAGCGCTGAACTATGGCGTAAGGGCAGCAAAATGTGCACCTGAATTTATTTTTGGGGAAAGCGCATCTGTAATAGGCAAAGCATATAAGGCTGCACCGAAAGGCTCAATTTTTTCAAAGGCAAAAGTTGCCGGCAAGGCATTTGAAAGTCATGTAGGAAAATTGGCAGCAAGTAAAGGTGGATTTTTTACAAGATTATTTAAGACAACCGTAGGTTTACCTAAATCATTGGCTACATCTGCAAAGGCGGGTATGCGTCTTGCAGGGATGAAAGGAACAAGCAAATTTGTTGGAGCATTAAAAGGCTTTGGTAAAGGTATTGCCAAAAAGATGCCATATATTGGGGCTATATTGACTCTTGCATTTGAGGCTCCAAATATCTATGAAGGATACAAAAAGGAAGGAATAAAAGGCGCATTAAAGCAAACTGCCGGTGCAGGTGTTGAACTTGGCTGTATGGCAACAGGTGCTGCAATCGGGAGTTGTATTTGTCCGGGTATTGGTTCTGCGGTCGGCGGTATTATCGGTGGTATTGTTGGCTGGGGCGTAAGAGCATTTACTTTCCCTGAACCGTCAGAGGAAGGAGAACAAACCGAAGCGGAAGGTTCTGCTGATGCTGATACCACTGATGCAAGTGATGCAACTTCTGACCAAACTACATCCGATCAAACTACATCAGGTTCAACAAGTTCGAATGGCTCAACGGATACTTCGACTTCAAGTTCAAGTTCAGGCTCAACAAGCGGCTCTACTCAGTCAACACTGTCAGTACCTTATCCGACAACATCAATGACTAATCCGTTCGGAACAGGTTTCGGAATGACAAATCCTATGATGAATATGGGAATGGGAATGAATAATCCGTTCGGAATGTATAATCCGGCAGCAGCATTGGCTAATTCTCTGCTACAACCAGGGGAAAATATCTTCCAAAAATACCCGATGGGATTTCAATTCCAATATATGCCTTAAATAAAAGTTAATAAGAAAAAGAACCTTACAATAGTAAGGTTCTTTTTCTTTTAATTATTTTGTTTGTCAGATTTTATATCCCGCAAACGAAAAAATCTCTTTCTGAAAGAGTAGAAGTACATTCTAAAATCTGTGATAAAAATTTCTCGATTACTGCTTCAACTGATTTTACTTCGCACTTCAAACTGTTTAACCCTGCTTCTTGTGCTTCTCTTACAGAGTCTTCCAATAAAATGTCATCGTACATAAACTATAACTCCTTACATATCTTCTGACAAATATATCTTCGACATACATGAACAAAAACTTTAATAATATAAATTTTTTGTTACAAAAATAAAACTTTTATGGAAGTTTTATTTGCCTTGAATTAGAATGTGTGTATGTTATTGCAAGGTAAAGATATGATTAGGGATTATGAATTAACAAACTACGATTTTTATTCAAATCGCAGAGATATGGAAATTGTTTCAACAATTGTTGATGCTCTTAATAAAATATTGGAAGAAGATAAAAAACAAGACCAACCGCTATTTTTAAAAATTTCAGATAATCTTGTTATGAACATAGCAAGAAAGGTTGTTCAGGATAAGAAAAAGACTTTTCTTATCGGTATAACAGGAGAAAGTGCTTCAGGCAAAACCGTTTTTGTCGATAATACAATTAAGGCATGCGTTAAAGATAAAAAAGACGGTATTTATACCGTTATTCGTTGTGATGATTATTATAAAGATACATCTAAAGAACTTAAAGAAGCGGGAAGTTACGAAGAACTTTTTAAAACAGGATTTAGTTTTGATACCCCTGATGCAATAAATTTAAGTCTTATGCAGCAGCATCTTGTCGCACTAAAAGAAGGTATGACAATAAAATCTCCGAGATATGATTTTGTTACTTGTGAATCTTTCCCTGACGGAGAAGAAAAAACTCCGGCGAGAGTTATTTTGACTGAAGGTCTGTATGTCCTTAATGAAGGTATAAGAGATATTATGGATGTGAAAGTCTATGTATTTACACCTTTAGAAGTCATAAAAGAACGCTGGTACAGACGCGCAAAACAAAGAGGAAAAGAAGGCGCGGCTGCAGATTTGCAGTTTGCTGATGTAAACAGAACTGCTCAGGAATTTATTCGTCCTACATACCAAATCGCAGATGCAATAATTAACGGACTTGTAAGTCAGGAATATATTCAGGAAATTACCGATAAAATATTTAAAGCATTAAGGGATATTGAATATTAATTACAACATTCTCTTTCATGAATATCGGTAAGAGTAATTAATTCATTTTGCATTTGTTCCATAATATTGCACCCTGTAAGGATATATGATAAATCTTCTCTATTTTCAACACTTTGCCTTATAGAGTTTTTTACGGACTTTAATAATGCTTGGACTTCATTTGCTTTGTATAAAAGTTCAGATGCTTGTTCTAAAAGTTCTTTTTTGTGTTCTTCCATATTTAATCCTTTATATTTGTTTATATATATTTCCAATAGTAAATATATAATAGCCATTTATGGAAATATTTTATACAAAATAAAACTTTTTGTCAATAAATGAGTAATATAATAAAATTAAGTTATGAATTTTAATGCAAAAGAACAAATAAAATCACTCACAGCACTCAAAGGGTTAAACATCACAAAATTAGCGGATTTATTAACGGCTAAAACAGGGAGAAAATACTCGTTAAATTCATTGTCAAAAAGAATTAACAGAGGTACTATAACCTATAATGAAGTAATGCAAATAGCGGATTTGCTTGAATTTGATGTAAATTACATTTCAAGGATATAAAGTAAAAGCGATGCCTGTTTTCAGACATCGCTTTTGTTTTTAGAATGCTCTATGGCATCCTGCGCAATTTTTAGGCTCCATGTAGATTGGCTCGACAGGAGCGGCGCATCCGCAGTTTGTACCTCTGATGAGTTTAACGCCATGCAATTTTTCGCATTTTGTTAATCTGCGGGTTTGACAGCGTTCAACTTTGCAGCCGCAGCCGTCACCGCCAAAACCTCGTCCGAAGTTTGTAAACGGATTTAGACTGCCTATGCCGTCATAGGTCCATGCGAATGCGCCTTGCGGAACGGCTAAAAATGCCAACAGCGTGAATAACGGTAATATCTTTTTCATAATCCCTCCTTATTTTTTTTAGGTGTACATTATGAGTTTAAAAGTTTTAATATAAAATTACATTACCGTTACTGTTAAGTGCGATTATCATTTTGGGCTAAAACTTTACGGCAAAAATTTATCAAGTCTTTCAACCGCTTCTTGCGTATTTTCTCTGCTTCCGAATGAAGTTAGACGGAAATAACCTTCCCCGTTGTTGCCAAATCCTGAGCCGGGAGTTCCGACAATCTGCACATTTTCCAAAAGATAGTCAAAAAATTCCCACGATTTCATATTATTCGGACATCTTAACCAAATGTAAGGTGAATGTTTTCCGCCAATATGCCAAATGTTGTGTTTTTTCAGGACATCAGAAATAAGTTTTGCGTTTTCTTTATAGTAATTAAGGTTTTGAGCGATTTCCTTTTGTCCTTCAGGTGTAAATACTGCCTGAGCACCTTTCTGAACGATATACGGGACTCCGTTAAATTTTGTAGTCTGGCGTCTTAACCACATTTTATTAAGACTCATATCTTCAAAAATCAAACTGTTTGGAACAACTGTCCATCCGCATCTTGTACCTGTAAATCCTGCCATTTTTGAAAATGAACAAAATTCAATAGCACAGGTCTTTGCACCTTCAATTTCATAAATACTGCGCGGTAAATTTTCATCCGTTATAAAACATTCATACGCACTGTCAAAAAGAATTACAGCATTATTTTTATTTGCGTAATCAACCCATTTTTTTAGTTGGTCTTTGTCATAAACCGCACCAGTCGGGTTGTTTGGAGAACATATATAAATAATATCCGCTTTAATATTTTCATCAGGTAGCGGCAAGAACTCATTGTCGGCATTTGCGTTTATATAAACAATCTTTCTTCCGTTCATTGTGTTTGTATCAACATAAACAGGATACACAGGGTCAGGTACAAGAACCGTATTATCTTTGTCAAACAAATCCAAAATGTTGCCTAAATCAGATTTTGCACCGTCAGAGATAAATATTTCATCATTTTCAAGTTCAACTCCGTGACCTTTATAATACTTTTGAATTGAGGATTTCAAAAATTCATATCCCTGTTCAGGCCCGTAGCCTCTGAATGTTTCTTTTACTCCCATTTCATCAGATGCTTCTTTGAGCGCATTAACAACACTATTACACAAAGGTAAAGTAACATCTCCGATACCGAGTTTTATAATTTTTTTATCAGGATGCAAATTTATATATTCGCTTACTTTTTTTGCGATAGTTGAAAACAAATAACTCTGCGCTATATTTTGGTAATTTTTATTTACTTTCATTTCTTTTATACTCCTTATTTATCTAAACAAATTATAACATAAACAACCAAAACGCTTGTCATAAGGATATACCCATGATATAATTTCAGCAAGAGTGAACTAAGTGTAAGAAAGGGTTTTATATGGCAAAGGTTTTAGTTACAATGCCTGATGAGTTTTTAAACAGAGTTGACGGGCTTGCGGGAAGTGAAAAACTTTCAAGAAGTGAACTAATTAGAGAGGCTTTAAAAAATTATATGCGCAGACTATCTAAATCGCAGATAGAAAACGCTTCCAAAAATGCAGATTTGTTAGATGAAATTTTGAAATAACAAAAAAAATCGGGTTTTATAACCCGATTTTTTATTTTTAGTATCTTGCCAAATATTTATCAAGTTCCCATTGAGAAACATAAGTCCTGAACGAATCCCATTCTTTCTTTTTGGATGTCATAAATTCCGTGAATATATGATCGCCTAAAGCGGCTCTTGTTACGAGTGATTTATCCATGTGTTCAAGTGCTTCTGCAAGACTGCCCGGAAGTGAATCAATTCTTTGTTTTTTACGCTCTTTGGCGGTTAATTTGTAGATATTACTTTCAACAGGCGCAGGCGGGTCGATTTTGTTTCTGATACCGTCCATGCAGGCTTCCAAAATTGCAGCAAACGCTAAATACGGATTGCATGAAGGATCAGGAGAACGAAGTTCAACTCTTGTGGAAATTCCTCTTTTGGCAGGAACTCTTAACAATGCGCTTCTGTTTGCCAAAGACCATGCCAAATATACAGGTGCTTCATACCCCGGAACAAGTCTTTTGTAACTGTTTACAAGCGGATTTGTTACGGCAGTAATGCTTTTTACATGCTTTAACATTCCGCCGACAGAATATTTTGCAATATCGGATAACTGATACTCTGCTTTTTCATCATAGAAAGCATTCTTACCGTCTTTAAAAAGTGAAATGTTACAATGCATACCTGAACCGTTTATTCCAAATATCGGTTTTGGCATAAATGTTGCATGCAAATTGTGTTTTGCTGCAACTGCTCTTACTGCAACTTTGAATGTCGCTACATTATCCGCAGCCGTTAAAATATCGGAGTATTTAAAATCTATTTCATGCTGACCGTCTGCAACTTCGTGGTGGGATGCTTCAATATCAAAGCCCATTTCCTGCAAAGTCAAAACGATATCTGAACGAACATCTTCTCCCAAATCTTCAGGTCCGACATCATAATATCCTGCGTGGTCTTGGGTTGTGGTTGTAATTTTGCCGTCTTTATCCTTTGCGAACAAGAAAAATTCCGCTTCCGGTCCGATGTTCATAGAAAATCCCATTTTTTCTGCAGCCTGCATAACTCTTTTTAAGTTACATCTTGGGCATCCTTCAAACGGTGTTCCGTCAACATTATAAATATCGCAGATTAAACGCGCACTGTTTCCGCCTTCGTGTTCTCTCCAAGGTAAAATCTGAAAACTTGTCAAATCAGGGTGGAAGAACATATCGGATGTTTCAATACTTCTGAAACCTTTGATAGAAGAACCGTCTAACATAATTTCATTATTCAAAACTTTATCAATTTGTTCTGACGGTAAAGTTATATTTTTAAC
>Ga0256407_10013990_pt1 | contig 10646 bp, 14 predicted proteins | sample RumenRJG_04DNA_FD_193489 | JGI IMG/M metagenome (GOLD analysis project Ga0256407, IMG submission 193489) | Bovine rumen microbial communities from Lethbridge, Alberta, Canada - RJG_04 | ecosystem: Host-associated > Mammals > Digestive system > Stomach > Rumen | place: Canada: Alberta... | reverse complement strand
CCGATCCTGTCGGGATACATGATCTCCAGTTCGCCCAGGACTTTGCCCCAGTTTCGCAGCGGCATAGTCCATTTCTTAGCTATCTCATGCGTTGCAAGATACAGAGCCTTCAGGAGCGCTGTATCGCTCGGAAATACACTCCTCTGCTTGTTCAGACGGCGATAGCCGCTGTTAAGGCTCTCAATAGCGTTGGTGGTATAAATGACCTTTCTTACATCGGAAGAGAACTTAAAAATCGGCGATATTACATCCCAGTTCTTGTACCAGCTCTTCATAGCGTTTGAATAGTTATCCTCCCATTTTTCAGTAACACGGTCGAGGGCTTCAAGAGCAGCGTCCTCGGAAGGCGCATGATATACCGTTTTCAGGTCGTTTGCGAACTCCTTCTTGTTCTTCTCTCCGACGTATTTCAGCGTATTTCTTACCTGATGAACGATGCAGCGCTGAAGCTCAGTTTGCGGAAAAGCTGCTGATACGGCTTCCTTCATACCTGTGAGACCGTCTGCGCAAATGACAAGGATATCTTTGACTCCGCGATTTTTCAGCTCGTTCAGAACGCCGAGCCAGTATTTGGCGCTCTCGTTTTCGCCGATATGTATCGAAAGGACTTCCTTGTGACCTGTTATGCTGACAGCAAGAATCACATATGCGGCAAGCTTCCTGATTTGTCCGTTATCGCGCACTGAGAAGTGTACTGCATCGATGAATACTATCGGATATACTTCGTCCAATGGACGTTTCTGCCAGTCCTCAATCTGTGGTAGAAGGCGGTCTGTGATATCTGATACCATACCGTCACTGACTTCAAAGCCGTAGATATCCTCGATAGTTTCGCTTATCTGGCGTGTGGTCATTCCTTTAGCATACAGTGATATTATCTTCTGCTCAATGCCTGAGATATCCTTCTGACGCTTCTTTACAACCTTGGGCTCAAAACTGCCGTCACGATCCTGCGGCACTTCTATTTCAGTTTCTCCGAAGTTTCCGCGAATCTTCTTGGTTTTCTTACCATTACGAGAGTCGGGATTGTCGGAACGCTCATATTCCTGATATCCAAGATGCTCGTCCATTTCGGATTCAAGCATTTCCTGTATAGTCCCTCCGAGAAGGTCTTTGAGAGCATCCTCAATATCCTTAGCTGACTTGATGTCGTATTCCTCAAGCAGCATTCCTATGATGTTCTTCTTTCCCTCGCTCATCGGTTCTCTTTTTCTTCTTGCCATAAAAAATCAGCCTCCTGTGATATTAATTCTATTTTATCACAGTTTGCTGACTTTTTACAGACTTTTTTTCAGAGGCTCGAAACAACCGAAAAATAGCGAATTATTATGCGTCATATTTTTAGTCATGGACTGACAGAATTTTGGGACTATGTTGCTAAACATAGTCCCTTTTATTTTTGCCTGTATATAGGCGTTTATAGTTCATAAGTAACTGCTCACAGGATGAATTCTATACTATCTTGCGAGCAGTAATATTTTTTGATTATATGCCGAAATTTGGATTTATACATCAATTGTGTTTATATTTCTCTATTTACCGCCCTGTATCAGCAGGTGTTTTTAAGTATTATAGAATTCTTTGTTAACCAAGGTTAACGAAACTGAATAACTATCGAAAATCACCTATTTAGCCTATCTTATTAATGACACTATCAAAGACAACACAGCGGCAATAACCGGATATCCGATCAGCGTAATCACCCATTTACCAATCAGGGTTTTACCATAGATGTAGGGCATCAGATCCTCTGTTCCCGGAATAATCCATGCTTTTGTCTTTCCGACCCAGTACCAGTCGATGAACAATCTGTCAAATAGTCCTTCCATCAGCAGAATGACGCTGATCTGCCAGAAGCCTTCCCAGAATCCGCGTGCGCCGTTTACACCGTACACTGCCACCAGTACGAAAACAAAAAAGGGAAGAATCCCGAACAGCTTGAAATAATTTGCATTCCTTTTTATCTTTTCCCTTATGATAAGACCTTTTTCAACGACTCTGTCCTGCACTTCCTTTTCGTACAGACTCACAAGATTGACCGGCCCGTTTGCGATTCCGACCACACAAGTGATAAGAAGCAGAAAACAAGCAACAGCGCCTTCAAGTAATACCATTATCATACTCAATTCTCCTTTTTAAGAATATCTATAATAGAAAGAATCGAAATAACAATCGTTCTTAGATTATCGATAAAAGAGCTCAAATGCTTTGTAAGTGACTGAGGAGTCCCTTGCAGCCTTCCTCAATATCTGAGTAAGCTGTACCAAAATCGCGGCTGTACCACGGATCTGAGACGTCGTCGCGGCGTCCTGCGAAAGTCAGGAGCTTGTAGATCTTATCTTCGCTGTCACTGCCGAAAATACGGTTCATACTGCGGATATTGGCGGTGTCCATACCGATGAAGTAATCATATTTTTCGTAATCAGTCTTTCTGAGCTGAACTGCGCTTTTCCCTGCACAGCCTATACCGTGCTTTGCAAGCTCAGACCGTGCAGGAGGATAAACAGGGTTGCCCAATTCTTCGGTGCTTGTGGCACTTGAAGTAATACAGAAGCTGTCGCTGAGACCTGCTTCCGAGACAAGCTTCTTCATAATAAATTCAGCCATAGGAGAACGGCAGATATTGCCGTGGCACACGAACATCACACGAATCATGCTATTTTTCCCTCCTGAAATGCAGAATTTTGCCGTGTTATGCGGACTTTTGCAAGGTTCATTTTTCTTACACCCATTTTGACAGAATGGGGCGAAATCGGCAAAACTCCGCATAAATACGCATATTTCGGTCGCCGTTAGTAGTAAAATCGTAGTAGAAATCGGGGCGTTTTACTACTAAGGTTTTTGGCGGAGTGTCCGCACTTATCGCAAGTAGTAATAGAGCGATTACTACCGTTTTACTACTAAGGCGTATGTGTCTTACTACTAAATTGAATTTGGTTTCCCTACTATTATAGCATATCTGTGGCATTTGTTCAAGATGATTTGGAAAAACTACAAAGACCAGCGCTTTGATGATTCAAGTGAAGTATATATTTCTCATATTTTCAGGCATACTCTCAAACATCATCTGAACAACCGTCTCCGCAGAGGTAGTATTGTCATTCAGCAGCCACTCCCTTGTCATGCCAACGCAGCCGTAGCAATACAAACGAATACTGTACCTGAGCTGAGTATCGAGAACATCGGTATTCAGCTTTTCTTTTGCGACAGCTTCATATCGCTTGACGAAATATTCCAGCATATACTCCCACAGAGGATTCTGCGAGGTATCGTCATAGGCTCTCTTGTAGAAAATGAACTCCTGACGCATTCTCGCCATGCCCTGTGCAGCGGATTCGACTGAGATCACATCGGTCTGATAGGCGTCATTCAGGAATATCCATGCCACGAGGTCATACTTGTCTTTGAAATGATAGTAGAATGTGGGGCGCTCTATCTCTGCAACACGGCATATCTCTGTCACCCTTATTTTGTCCAGTGGCTTTGTTTTCATCAGTTCTTTCATTTTGTCGGCAATCCATATTTTGGTGCGTTCCGCCATATTTATCACGCTCGTTTCTTACAGAATTTGAGAATTGTAAGACTTTCTATCATAATTATACTTCTGTATATTGAATATGTCAAGCATTTCGGGTAAAATAAGAGTAACAAAGGCGGAAAGCCTGCAAGAAAGGAAATGATCTCATGAACAGAGTATGTGAAATTTTAGGAATATCAAAACCCGTCATTCAGGCACCTATGGCTTGGATCACCTCGCCGGAGCTTGCGGCGGCAGTATCGAATGCCGGAGGACTTGGCGTTCTCGGCACAAGCGCAGGTTCGGAGGAGATCAAGCGTGGACTGGAGGAAACTGTGGAGGATATGCGCCTTGCAGTCCGTAAGACCAGAGAGCTGACCGACAAGCCTTTCGGTGTGAACGTCTTTCCGTCCGTGATCGATCCCTATGGTTTCAGTAAGGCTATCATCGAAATGCTGAAAGAGGAAGATGTGAAGGTGCTTGTTGTTGCAGGTGCGATCGCTCCCGATGAATTCAGAGCTTGGAAGGCTGACGGCTTCACACTGATCGTTCGTGAAATGAATCCTACCGTCCGTGGTGCGATCGAAGCTGAAAAGGCTGGTGCAGACATCATCGTTGCAACAGGCTGTGACGAAGGCGGCTGTATGCCGTCACTCACATCGGGAACAACTGCGGTAACGGCTCTGCTCTCGGAGTATGTGCATATCCCCGTGCTTGCTGCTGGCGGTATCGTCAACGAGAAAATGGCACTCGCCGCAAAGGTCGTAGGCGCTGAGGGCGTATTCGTCGGCACACGGTTCATTCTTTCAAAGGAGTGCAGAGCTGCCGATGCAACAAAAGCCGATATTATGGCAACCCACCCCGATGACTATATCGTGTTCACGCAGATGAACGGCAATGCAAGGTGGAGAACAACTTCCCATAAGCACGGCATTGAGGGACTGGAAGCAAACAAGCACGGCGACCTGAACCCTCCGTCGGGAAGTTTCTTCTATGGTATGCTGAAAGGAGATCCCGATGCAGGCGTGAATACCGTTGCCAATGTTACAAGCCTGATCAAGAGCATTGATAGCTGTGAGGATATTGTGAACGAGCTTGCAAGACCGTTTGAGGAGGGATAAATATGGATTTTCTTGAACTTGCTAAAAACCGCTATTCAGAGCGTTTCTTCGGCCAAAGACCGATCGAGCAGGAAAAGCTCGACAAGATACTCGAAGCAGGCAGAGTTGTTCCCACCGCCTGCAACTACCAGCCACAGCATTTTTATCTGATCAGGAGCGAGGACGGACTGCGTAAGCTGAAAACTGTCACACACTTTCACTACAATGTACCGCTGATGATACTGGTCTGCTATGATCTTCGCACCGTTTGGAGAAATCCCTCCGACCGCTATTATCGGGACTACAATTCGGGCGAGCAGGACGCTTCTATCGCCGCCACAACGATGATGTACGAAGCCGAGGAACTTGGAATCCACACCATCTGGATAAGGGGATTTGACTCAAAGACTGTTGCCGATGTGTACGGTCTGCCTGAATATATGATACCCGTGATGATGCTCGGACTCGGATACCCGAATGACAAGGCAAAAGCCAACGGCTGGCACTACAAGAGAAACCCAATAGATACATTTGTGACGGAACTTTAAGGAGGCGTTTCTATGCACTTCACAGGAACAGTATACCGCAATCCATATTGGGAGACTTTTCCTCTTTTGCAGATCACGCAGGGCTGTACCCATAACAAGTGCAAATTCTGCACCATGTACCGTGATGTGCCGTTCAAAATGCAGCCTATGGAGTGGATTGAACAGGACTTGCAGGAGATCGCAAGTATTGCACCCGATGCAAGGACGATTCAGCTTCTCAGCGCCAATCCGCTGGCACTTACTTACGATAAACTTGCCCCGATCCTTGAAATGATCAACAAGTATATGCCGAACATGGAATACATCTACGCTGCTACCAGAGTGACGGACATACGAAACAAGACAGTGGAACAGCTTAAAAGCTTGAAAGAAATGGGCTTGCGTGAGATCTCCCTCGGTATCGAAAGCGGCGATGACTGGACGCTTGACCGTATCAACAAGGGCTACCACGCAGAAGATATTATCGAGCAGTGCGGCAAGCTGACTGATGCAGGAATAGACTTCTGGATGAGCTTTCTTAACGGTGTTGCCGGAAAAGAGCACAGTCACGATCATGCAGTTAATTCCGCAAAGATATTCAGTCAGTGCAACCCGATGCTTGTCGGCACAGGCGGTCTGACCTTATTTCCGGGAACTCCGCTTTTGGAAGAAGCGCAGAAGGGCGAATTCAGCCCTCTCTCCGAAAAGGAAATGCTCATTGAACTGAAAACCTTTGTGGAGAACCTGACCTGTGACTGCAAGTTCATCACGCACCATACGGTTTCGGGCAAGAACCTGACAGGCCCGGACTTCCTGAAACGCAAGGACAGCATTATATCGGCGCTTGAACGTGAAATAGAACATGGTGATATGGACGCTATGGCAGCGATCAGAAGGAGCAAGAGGTCACTATGAGTGTGCAGGGATTTGAACGCACGGACGGACTCTTATCTCTCTGCGGACTCAACTGCGGATTATGTGGATTTCGTCTGCAAGGCGGATGCAACGGCTGTTTCAAGGACAGCTTTTGTGCCGCACAATGCCCGATGGCTCCGTGTAGCGTAAAGCACGGAAATTTGCAGTATTGCTTTGAATGTCCTGAATATCCCTGCAAGCACTATGACGGCTTTGACAGCTATGATACGCTCGTTCTGCATCGCAATCGGCGGAAGGATATGCAGAGGGCAAAAGAAATCGGAATAGATGCCTACCGTGCCGAACAGCAGAAAAAAGTCGGACTCTTGAACAGACTGCTTGATTCATACGATGACGGCGGCAGACAGGTGTTTTACTGCACCGCTGTAAATCTCCTCTCTGTCGATGATATGCAGGTGATATTGGATAAGGCTGACCGTGAAACTGCTGATATGCCGATTTCTGAACGGGCTGAGTATATCGATAGAGAAATAAACAAATCAATCAGCAGATGATAACAAAAAAATCCCCCTTACCAAAGGAACACCTGCGTTCCAATGATGAGGGGGATTATTTTCATATTCAAATTCAGCACCTGGATATCGCCCATCTCGGTCCTTCTTCTCCGATGATCCCATTGAGCGCAAATCCGCATTTCTTAAGCACGCTGATTGAAGCAGCGTTTTCAGATTCTGTTTCCGCTTCTATGGCAATGACCTCCGGATGCGAAAATGCCCATTCCAATACCGCTTTGACTGCTTCGGTCGCATAGCCGTTGTTCTGGTATGCTTCGGAGATACCGTATCCGATCTCTGCGATGCCGTCCGCAGAAAGCCCCTTGAAGCAGAGTTCCCCGATATGTGTGCCGGCTTTCAGTTCGATCATCCAGATCGCATACCAATCCCATTGATCCGGATGTTTGAGACAGCCGTTCAGCATTTCTGTATAAGCGGCTTTCAGGACATCCACAGTCTGCGCTTCAATGAACTGTTCCATGATATCCTGAGATGCGGCATATATTTTTAATCTCTCTGTTTCAATCATCTCGCTTCACCTCTCATATGCTTATTTTCGTACCATACCATTATACCATAATCCTTCCGTTTCATCAAGATGGATTTCGGAAAAAGATAAATACAATTTCTCTCCTGTTGATTGACCTTTTGCCTATGATATGCTATAATGGTGAAAAAGCAAATGACCGAGGTGTTACCATGAAACGCAAAACAGCCAAAGAAATACTCGCCGAATCATTCCGCGAGCTTGCCGAGACAGTTCCGATAGACAAGATAACCATTAAGGATATCGTGTATAACTGTGATTATTCTCCTGCGACATTCTATCGTCACTTCAAGGACAAGTACGATCTGATCGCCTTTGACTATGTTCAGCGCACCTCGGAGATCATGGTGAAGGTCGGCAAGAACGGCTATGAATGGAAGGATACTTTGAATGACGGACTCCGATTTTTTGAAGCGAACAGTAAATACATAAAGAATTTGCTCCTGCATACAAACGGGATGGATTCCTTTGTTCGTCATTGGGCAAGTGCAAATATAACGCATCTGACCAACTGTATACTGGATCATTCGGATCTGACGGAGCTTACTCCTGATCTTACGATCTATGTGAAAATGTATGTATTCGGAACGGTGCAGACCTCCTGTGAATGGATGCTCGGAGAATTTGACAGCACTGCGGAACACCTTGCGGAGCTGTTTGAAAAGGCTGTACCAGAGCCGTTGAAAGAGTATCTGAACATAAAATGAGAGAATATTGCCCGAATGTCTCATAATGAGATATTCGGGCGTTATTATAGCTTGCATCTGCTGTGTTTTCAGAATATAATAGAATCATGGATCGCATACGAAATGACAGTATGCGGCAAATGGAAACACAGGAGGTATATATCATGGACGAAAAGCAGCAGATACTCGAAGCAATGAAGAAAGCAGGCGAACCGCTGAACGCAGGCAAGATCGCCGAGCTGACAGGTCTTGACCGCAAGGTCGTTGACAAGACCATGACCGCAATGAAAAAGGATGGTTCTATCGTATCTCCCGTGAGATGCAAGTGGGAGCCTGCTGAAAAGTAAGAACGATATGGGGCTGTCGGTCGGTTGTCGGCAGCCCTTTGCGTAAAGATGATCTGAAAGGAGCTATATTATGGAAATCAAAGCAGTCAAATTCCGCAAGGACGGTTTTTATACGCAGCCGTTCGTCATGGGCGGCGAGGAAGGCACGGATAAATATGACAAGAATATCCGTTATCGCGGCAGTCTGCAAAACTATCTGATCGACACAGGCGATGAGGTAATTCTTGTTGATACCGGTCTGCCTGCCGGAACGCCTGAAGAAGTTCCCGACGAGAAAAGCCCGCTCTATACGGGCAAGGATATTTCAAGCTATATGGACGCTTTCAAGGCTCTCGGCTACAAGCCCGAACAGGTCACAAAGATACTGCTTACCCACAAACACGCTGACCATTCAGGTGAGCTGAAGTCTTTTCCGAATGCGAAGATATATGTGAACGCTGATGAGGTTTCCGCCGCAGAATTGCAGGGACTTGACAACATCGTGCCTGTTCAGTTTACAGACGGTGCATATCACAACTTCCCCGAAAGCCAGAAGATCGCAGAGGGTGTTTATTACATTAAGGCAAAGGGACACACCAACGGCAACAGCATTATTATCGTTGAAAGCGGAGGACTGTTCTATATGCTTCACGGCGATATTACCTATGTGGACGAAGCACTCTATGAGAACAAGATGTCCGTTGTGTTTGAGGATGTATCCGCAGCCCGTGAGACACTTGACCGTGTGCGTGAGTTCGTCAGAAAAAATCCGACCGTTTACTGCGGTACGCATACGCCGCAGGGCTATGAGAACCTTGAAGCAAAGCGTGTTATGGATCTGGATAATCCTGTTCCGACAGTGCTTGCAGAGGTCGATTTCTCGGCACAGCAGGCAAGCGGAAAGTATGTCTGCTCGATCTGCGGATATGTGTATGATCCTGCCGAGCATGACGGCGTTGCATTTGAGGACTTGCCTGATGACTGGAAATGTCCGAGATGCAAGCAGGGCAAGGATAAATTCAATAAGGCTTAACAGTCGTGCACAGAAATCTTAGCAAAAGGTGGCTGAATGCCTATGAGAAATGAAATATCAGAAGTATCAACTGTAAACGATACATCCAGAGAAAAAACCATTGTCAAAACAAGTATCATCGGAATCATCGCTAACGTATTCCTTGCGGCTTTCAAAGCTGTGATCGGTCTGATGACGCACTCGATCGCCATTGTTCTCGATGCAGTTAACAACATCTCCGACGCAGGCAGCTCGCTTATCACGATCATCGGCACAAAGCTTGCAGGTCGTGAACCGGATAAAAAGCATCCTTTCGGTTATGGGCGTATTGAATATCTGAGTGCGATGATAATATCTGTCATCGTACTGTATGCAGGTGTTACCTCATTTATTGAATCGGTCAAGAAGATCATATCGCCGCAAACGCCTGAATACTCCATCGCATCGCTTGTGATCGTCGGCGTTGCTGTTGTGGTCAAGATCGTGCTTGGCAGATATGTGAAAGCGTAGGTACAAAGGTCAATTCTGATTCGCTCGTAAATTCGGGTGAAGATGCTACACTTGATTCAATCATCTCCGCTTCTACGCTTGTAGCAGCCGTGATATTCATGATCTTCGGTCTGTCGCTTGAAGCGTGGCTTGGTGCGATAATTTCACTGGTTATCATCAAATCAGGCTTTGAGATGCTGAAAGATACGATCTCGCAGATACTCGGTGAACGCAGTGATCCCGATCTTGCAAAGAGCATAAAGCAGACAGTTACCGAGTTTGAGGGTGTTGAAGGTGCATATGACCTCGTGCTGAACAACTACGGTCCGGATGCGTGGAACGGCTCTGTTCATATCGAAGTTCCCGATACCTATTCAGCAGATCAGTTAGACCGCCTGATCCGTGAGATACAAATGAAAGTATACAGCCAGCATCAGGTCATACTTACTGCAATCGGCGTGTATTCGATCAATACCAAAGACGATGAGGCAAAAGCCATTGAGCAGAAGGTTCGTGAGATCGTATTCGCGCATGAACATGTTTTGCAGATGCACGGTTTCTACCTTACAAAAGAAACAAACAATATCCGTTTCGATGTGGTTATCAGCTTTGATGCTCCAAACCGCAGAGAAGCATATCAGGCAATAGTTTCTGATGTTCAGAACGCATTTCCGGATTATCAGTTACAGATTACTCTGGACACTGATTTTTCTGAGGAATAGTATTCTTACAAAAAATCCCCCTCATCAAGGAATCACAACATTCCAATGATGAGGGGGATAATTTTCATATTCAGACTGCTTCATCCTTTGTTCTGTTCGTTTCCTGACGGGCGTTTTCCATCTCATCTATGCGGAGGCAACCCAAAATGCAACCGATATTCTTTCAAAGTGCCAAAATGGCACTTTGGAGCAATGGGCTGTACATAAAAAAGCCATCACTTTGATCAATCATGTCTTTGTTCAGTATTGCCGAATGTTTCGCAGAAGCGTCCTGCAAAGGCAGGCGGTTC
>Ga0256407_10013989_pt1 | contig 10646 bp, 4 predicted proteins | sample RumenRJG_04DNA_FD_193489 | JGI IMG/M metagenome (GOLD analysis project Ga0256407, IMG submission 193489) | Bovine rumen microbial communities from Lethbridge, Alberta, Canada - RJG_04 | ecosystem: Host-associated > Mammals > Digestive system > Stomach > Rumen | place: Canada: Alberta | collected... | reverse complement strand
TTGGCTTTAATGATTTTATTATATTGTCTTATTCCAAAAAGATTATTAGAAACTAATACTAAAGTTGGGTTATTTATTTATTTTTTAGATTGATTTATTCGAATTTATTTAAGTATTTAAATTTAGTTATATTCATTTTATATATTATTGTTAAAGGTTATATGTATTCGTAATTTTCAAATAAAAATTCATTCATATTATTATATTTAGTTAAAATGTTAGAATAATTATAAAATATCATTTTAAAATAGATATTTATTAAAATTTATTTTATGTATTATTTTATATTGTATTTTTTTATTTTTTTTAAAATGACGAATTAATATTAAAATATAAATTTTATATTTATAATATATTAATAATCAATTAAATAATTAAACAATAATGTTTGTTTTTATTCATTCATGTTGAAAAAAAATAAAATAAAATAAGGAAAATAATTTATAAAAATATTTTCATAAATTATAATAATATTTAATTTAATAAGATTATTGGAATGTCATTTTTTATATTTTTTCTTTTTAAAAGACCTAATTGGATTATTTGGTTATTTTTTTTTTGTTTTTTCTTTATTTTTTTCTTTTTTTTAATAGAAATTGTTTTTACATTTTTAACTAAACACTTTTTTATTTTTTTATTTTTTTTAATTGTTTTTTTAATAATATGAGTTTTTGCTTTAACATTTTTCTTTTTCTTTCTTTTTTTATTTTTTAAAGTCTCAATCTTTTTTTTTTGTTGACTTTTCCTTTTCAATTTAAAAGATTTTTGATTGGATTTTTCTTCAATAATATGAATTACATTTCTATTTTGTAAATAATTTTTTAAACTCATTAATTCATTTTGATTCAAAGAATTAAGTGATTGAATAATTTCATTTTTAATTTCTAAATCTGAAGAAGCTTTTAATTTAAATTCCATTATCTTATTTTTAATTTTATAAAATTTTTATTTATCTTATATATTGATTATTAAAAGAACAAAATTTAAAAAATTTCATTAAAATAATGACAAAATAAAGAATATTTTTTAAAAATAATAAAAATTACAATCAATAAAAATAAAATAATAACTAATTTTTAAAAACAAAAGAGTCTTTTCATATAATAACTTATCATTTCATTCCCATTAGATTCAACAATAGAAATAACAATAATATATATTATAGAAAAAACTAGATTATTCCAAATAAAACCCCAAATTCCAGAATAAAACCATCCTGCTTGGGTATTTCTATAAATTGCACAAAAAACTATTGTAAAATAATAGAAAAACACATCAAGAATTAAAATTATAATAATTGCAATTATTCTTTTAAATAACATTTTATATTCAAAATTTTTACATTCAGAAATTGATTCTTCATTCCCTTCTTTTATTAAATTACTTAATTCATTAAATTTACTTAATGGAATTAGAACAATTAATCTAATTAAAAAATTAAATGCCATCATTGTAAGAATTGAATATATTATTCTATGAAATTCACTTTTCATTGGATAAAAAAAATTATTTCTAAAAGAATCTTTAATTCTTTTTTCAAACATTTTTTCATCAAAATAAACAGCATTAAAACCAAATATTGTAATTAAACTTAGGAAAAAAATCCATATAGAAATTAATTGATTTCTAATAATTGAAGGAATAAACATTGAAATTAAAGGATGAAGTTGTAAAAGATTATTAGAAAAACAATGTCCAAAACTTTTACTTTCATAAAGATTATCATTATCATCATCTTTATTTCCTAAATCATTATTTTCTATTATTTTAGATGAAACTAATTTCCCTTTACTTAAATTATCATATTTAATTGCATTATCATAATTATTAATACAAATAAAAAAAATAGTAAAAAATAATAAAATACAATTTAAAATGGTATAAAACCAAAATGCAAAATTTTTATGAATTTGTGAAACTTTTTTTGAACATTTAAATGAAGTTGTATAATTTTCAATTTTTTCAAAAGCATTTGAAATATTTGTTATTTTATATCCAAATATATTATTTAAATTTAAATCATTACAATTCATTTTTACTTTTTTTATACTTTGATCTATTCCTTCAAATGAACAATTCATTTCTTCATTTATAGTTGAAAAATTATACCTTTGAAAAATATTTTTTCTATTATATTCAATAGGTAAATCATAATTAACTCCTTCACACATAAAACATGAATCAATAAATGCAGGATCATTTTTATTATAAATATCAATTCCATTTAATGAACAATTTGAATATTCTGAAATTAAAGTAAAATTAATCAATTGTAATGGATTCATGTAAATTGTTAATGAAGAACATTGATTAATTATATTTTTTTTTTCTGTAATTTTACCATATAAATATGCTTCAATTCTTATTAATTCTGAAATTTCTGGATTTTTTTCATTTAAAGAATCTTCTATTTTATTATTGTAAACTATAATAACATATAATGCATTTGGTGAATTTGGGGTTGGAGATAAAAGGGATGAACCACAATTTGAAGGATCTATTAATATTAAATTATTATTTATTGATGCTTTTCTCATTCTTTGTAAAGAAAGAATATTATTAGTAAAAATATAAAAAGATATTACTGGATAAGCATCACTTATTAGATAAGAGAATTGGGAAGGTTCAAATTCATTTTGTTTCAACATTTGTAAATATAAATCAATATTTGTTTTCAAAAAATCCAAAATTTCTTTATTTTCTTTTATTTTTACAGCACAGTAAAAACCAATATTAATTAATGTAAATTTTATATTATTATTTTCAGCTTTTGATAGTAAATTTTTACATTTTTTAGCCAATTGTTCAAATATAATTTTATTTTTTTCATTGATTTCTTTTTCAAAATTACTTATATAATAATATAATTCTTTTATTTCTATTATCTTATCTCTCAAGTCTTCAATATCATTATTATTATTTTCAAAATCTTCTATTCTTCTATTTACTTCATCCTTAATTGCATTTACAGAACTGTTATGAAGACCACAATATAATCCAAAATAGTTTTCGGAACAAATACATTTTGGAATTAATCCATTTTCAGTACACTTTGCATTTGTATCTTTATTTTTATCACAATAAGTTGATATACATTTATTACCAACACCCTCTGATTCTTCAGGTAATATATATTCATCTTTATTATTTTTTATTTTTCCTATTATATTTTTTTCTTGATTTTCTTTTTTGAAAATATATGAATTAATTTCATTTATTAATTGATTTCCTTTTAAAGATAATTTTAAATTACTTTTCATATTCAAATTTGAAATATTATTTGATTGAATAATATCATTCAATAAAATAAAAATTATAACATATATTGTATAAGACATTTTTAATTATTGAATTTTTTATTGATGAAATGAAATGATTAAAAATATAAAATAATATTTAAAATAAAAATTAATTTTGAAATAATGAAAATAAAATATATTTATTAATATTTTATTTTTTTAAATGAATAATTTATTAAATGGTAAATAATTTGAAGTTATATTATTATAATATTGAAAAATATCATGAATGATTTAATATATATATTTAGAAAATAAAAACCTTATTTTAATTTTTCTAATTATCAAAAATAAAAATTCAATCAGAAGAAAGATTTAGGAAGTCAAATTGGTTTACAAATTTTTATATTAAATCTTCAAAATTAAAATAATAAATTTGTAAATGAAATTAAATAGAAAATTTATTTTATTTTTATGTTTTCATTTTACTATTTAATTTAATTCAATTATTTAATTAAATATTAATTAATGATTTATAATTATAAAAATAAAAAGATAAAGAATAAAAAAATATTTTCATATTATTATTAACCATTTTACTCTAATATATAATGTTTTACATTCTTTCATTATTTTATTTAATAAAATAAAAAAAATACTTTTCAATAAAATATATTTCATGAAATTGTCAATTTAAAAATGTTAATAAATTTTTTTTATATTTTTTTAACAAAATTTATTCATTCCATTTTATAAATAAAAAAATAAAATGATATCAATTATTCTATTAATCATTTTTTCAAAATCCATATGTCAAATATATACACTTTATGAAACATCAAATGAAAATATTAATTACTCTAATGAACTATTAAATTTGGAAAAGAATAAAACATATATTACTTCCAATAATTATTATTACAGTGATTTTCAATCTGATTTAATATATGTTGATCAAAAAATTAATAATACAATAACATTCTTTCAACATAATATTGATTATTCAATAGGATATCCAATAATTTATTCAATGTTTAAAGATAATAAAAATTTAAATAAAAGTAATATTTCAATATATTATACTTATGATAAAAAAAATATATTCAATCCTCAAAGAGTAAATAATAAAAAAGTTAATTTAACTTCAAATGATTATATTGTCAATGAACATATTGTAAATTGTTCATTTAGTGAAATGAATTATAAAACTAAGATGATTCAATATAATGTAAATGTTAAATCGTATAATAAATTTTATTTTTTCCTTCAATATACTTTTGGATATGTTGATGGAAAAGTATATTATATAAAAAATAATTTTAATGAAGATAATGAAATATTATTTGAAAGAACAGATTGTGAAGGAATAATTAATGATTTTTTTTTTAGTTATAAATATGGAGAAAAATCAAATAAAGGATATTTATTTTTTTATATTTCTAATAATAATACAATATGTATTTATTCATTATTTTTGGATAATGAAAAAAATTCTTTAATTTATAATTATAATAATAGTATAAATAATATTGAAAATTCTGTTTTAGATATTATAAGTTATAATGATTATATTTATTATTCAATTAAAGGGACAAAAAAAATAATTCAAATTTCAATTAGTGATACATCAACAATATTAAATACTTATTCATATAATAATATAAAAAATGATTTTATATCATTTATAATATTAAATAATACAATCTATGCAATTGAAGATGAAATTGGACTAATAATATTTAATAAAACTTCTCCATCAGTATATCATAGAAAATATAATTTTGAAAAAGCAGTTAAAATAGATTATTTCAAAAACCCATTCACAGGATTTGAATTCATAGGATTATATTTGAATAATACAAATAATATATATAGTGATTTTTTTATAGAATTTATTTTAACTAATGAATTTAAACCTAAAATTAATAAAGCCTTTTTATATCCAGGATTAAAAAAACCAACAATAAATCAAGTTATAACTTTTGATTATTTTTTTACTTATATTCATGATATGACAAATAATCAAATTATTATGATAAAAAGAGGTTCTTTAAATAGAATTCCATTTGTATCATATAAAATATCAATTAATAATAGAACTAATGTTGCTATAAAAATAGGAGAAATTATCCCATCATATATTTTCCCTATTTTTATTGAGAATAATAATATTGTGATTGGATTTTTAGAAAATGGTTTTTTTTATAGAATTGAGGGAGAATTTATTGCAAGTAATTTAACTTGCTTTTTTGATTATGATAGTTTACATCAAATTATTTTTTTTCAATATAATGATATTTGTTATAATTATAATCTTACTCAAGAAAATTATTGTAGAAATATTCTTGTATATAATTTTAATGTGTTAAAAATAAGAGATAAACATGTTAAAAGAAATATTTTTATTGCTTTTTTCATTTTTTTAGGAGTTAGTATTATTATAATTTTCTTTTTAATTAAATATAAGAAAAGAATAAAAGAAGGGAAAATGAATATAAATCCTCAATTTAAAAAAAATGATAGAAAATATTTATATGAAACTGTAAATGATATTAATAATAAAAATAATAAGAAAAATCAAAATGTAGGAGAATTTGGAAAAGAAAATGAACTTTTAATGAATGATATAAATAATAATAATTTTGGTGGAATTAATGAGAAATTTATTAATCAAATTTTAAAGAATAATAAAAAAAGAGAAAAAAAAGGATATGATCCTAATAAAAATAATATGAAGAAAAACATATCTAATGAAAAAGTAAATGAAATTAATAATAAAAAAAAGGAAGTAAATAATTATCATAATAATAGTCATAGTGATATTATTAATAATGATAATATTATTAATGATTTGACTAAAGCTCAAGTAATTTCAATTAGACATGATGATAAATTCAAACAAATTAAGAATGATAATAAGGAAAGTTAATGGATTATTACAATAAGTGAAATTACTATTAAAAATTTTAAAAAATAAATAATAAAATTATTTTTTTATATAAATAAAATAAAAGCATTTATTTTTGATATAAATATATTAATATATGTAATGATAAATCTGAGAATAAAATAAATATTTCTTATATTGTTATTAAATAATTTATTTTTTCAAATTATTAATTAATTTATTTTTTTACTTCAATTATTAATTTTTAATTTCTTTTTAATTATAATAAAAAATGGTATCTATTCTAAAATATATAAAAAAAGCAATTAAACAATGTGATTGTTTTGGAACATTTGTAACATTTCGAATTAACAGAGATAATGAACTCAAATCATTATTTGGAGGTTGTTCAACAATAATTTATTCATTAATTGCAATAATTTACATATCATATATGTCATATCATTTTATTTCAAGGAAAAATATTGAATTTATAAATGCATATAGAATAGTTGAATCAGAGCCATTTATTAATTTAACTGATATTGGATTTAATTTTGCATTTGGACTCGAATCAGCTGATTCAGAACATCCTTATGTTGAAGGAGATATTAAATATTTCAATTATTCAGTTTTTTTAATTGAATGGATTGGTGAAGAAAAAATAATAAAAAATAAAATTCCAATTAAATCATGTTCAAAAGAAGATTTTCATCATTTAATTGATGGAACTTTTAAAAAAAGTGATTTAGATAAATTAATATGTCCTGATTGGAATGGAATAAATTTTACTTTAGAAGGAACTTATATGGATTATTATTATAAATATATAGTAATTCAAATTGGATTTACTGATTATGCTTTAAATAATTTAGATAATACAAAACAATTATTTATTAATAATAATTTTGAAATGGCATTTTTTTTTCTTAATAATGCAATTGATTATGATAATCATTCTAAACCAATGCCTTTATTTTTAGGTCATCTTTTTAGAACAATGGATTTTAATTATCAAAAAACAACAGAAGTTTTATTTTCACCTGTTGAATTTTATAATGATGAAAATATTATTATTGATAATCCTACTCTTTCTAAAGGATTAGCCATTGATTCTTATACAGATTCTTTTAGAAATAGTGATAGGTACCTAAAAGAAAGTCTAGTTAATCAATTTTTATTAAAAACAAGTTCTAAAATTATTGAATTAAAAAGGTCATATGAAAAATTACCTATTTTTATTGCTGATTTAACTGGGATTTTAGAAGATATTTTAATCTTTTTACTAATAACTGTTAATATTATAGAAAGAATTGCAATTGATCATAAATTAATTTCAAAAATGTTAAAATTTAAAGGAAGTAAATATTATGATATTGATTATTTAATTAAATCATTTAACAAAGAGAAAATTAATTCAACTGTAATGAAAATCATTAATAAACAAAATTTAGATATAATTAAAAATGGAAAAGGAGGATTAAAATCTTCTAGAAAAAGTATAATAAGTTTATTAGACAATAAACAAAATGAAAAGAAAATCAAAAATGTAAGTTTTTTAGAATTTCCAGGTAAAAAAAATAATTATGTATCAAATTCTGAATCAAAATTTAAATCATCAACAACAATGGATTTTCATATTAAAGAAGATAAAAGAACAGAAAATAATATTGAAGTTCAAACAATTCAAAAAGATGGAATAAATTTATTAAATCATTCAATAAAAAAATCTCATAATAATAGTTTTTCAATAGAAAGTATTTCATCAATAAGTGATGTGACTCATGATATTAGAAATAAAATTGAACACACAAATTCAAATACAGAAAGAATTTTTACATCAGCAACAATATTACCAAATATAACTAATGCAAAAATAAATAATATAAATAATAATTTGAAAAAAAAAAATTATGTAAAAGTTGGAATATGTAGAACAATTTGTGCTAAAATTTTCTTTTGGGCATGTGATAGTTTAAAAAAAACAAAAGTTGGAATTAATAAAGCTGAAGATAGAGTTCATTATTATTTAGATGTTTTTAATTATATTAAAAAAATGCAAGAAATTGATTTATTAACTTATTGTTTATTAGATAATGATCAATATAAATTATTTGAATATTTATCTAAACCTCCTGTTAAATTTGAAGATGATAATTCAAATATTTATAACGAATTTTTAGATAGACAAGTTACTTATAAAGCTATTGGTAAAAAAGAAATTGATCAATTATATAAATCATATAATAATATTAGGAACAAAGATGAATTATTATTTGAAGATTTAAAATTATTAAGACTTGTAAATGCTGAGGTTAAATTTTTAAGTTAATTTAAATAAATAAATGATTAAATTAAATAAATGAAAATATAGATTATTATTATATTATAATTATATAAATAGTATTATAAATAAAGTTATAATATTTCTTTAATTATAATAGAAAAAAAAGTATATTTATAAAAATAAATAATTAAAATATAAGACTAAATAAAACATTATAAAGTTAATGATTTAATAAATGCATTTAATTTATTATTGGTAATTTTAATTTTTGAAATTACTAAAACATTTAAAATGACAAAAATTATAATTTCTAAAATCATATTAAGAATGAGATAAGGAATAATTAATGAAGAAAAATAGTTAAAAACTTTATCAATTTCAGATTTGAAAATTGATTGATTAAAATAATATCTCATAATTTTATTAATAATCAAAATAAAAGTATATAAATCAAATAAATTACTATTATCAATTTGATTTTGAATTTCTTCAAAACTACCCATAAAATATTTATTATACATTTGATTTAATAAATAAAGTACATTTTTAATAAACATAGTATCATCACCAATAGTAGAAACAATAAAATGAGAACAAAGTACTTTTAAAAAAGAATTTAAATCACTTCCAAGAGATGTTAAAACTTTACTAAAAATTTCATCATTCATTTTTCCATTAATAAAATTTAAATCTATTAAAGTATTCATTGGAGGAAAAATATTTTTATGTACTTCTTCCATTGTTTCTTTATCTCTTATTATTTGATGTAATTCAACCATTTTTTCAAATAAATAATCATAATTTGTTTTATCATATATTCTTTCTCCAATATCAAATCTTGATGAATTTGATAGAATTAAATAAATTAATGAATTAGAATTATCATATGTTAAAGAATCTAATTGTTGATTTATAATTGAATATTCAACAAGCCATAATAATTTTTTTTTGCCTAAATCAATATAAATATAAAAAACAATTGCGTATATAAAATAAAATAAAAATGTTAATGATATTATTAATTGATATTTTTTTATTAAAGTTTTAAAATGTTGATTATTTAATTGAGGAAAATTTATACTTTTTTCATTATTTTTTCCATCATTATTTTCATGAATTGATTTAGTTTGATTTTCCTTTAAATTTTTTTTATAAATAATTCTACTTGAATTAATTGTAGATACTAAATTATTTGGATTATCTTGATAAAGATAACATAAACTTTTTAATAAAGAATATCTTTTTTCTATGAAATGCAAAAATTCTTTTTTTTCAAACTTAATATTCATTTGTAAAATTTTTAATTTTAACATTTTCAAAAAAAATTTCAAAAAAAGATTACAAATAAGATATAAAAAAATATGTAAAAATAAAAGTGCTAAAAAAAATCCTAATAAATAATTATTTAATGTATTTAATGCCAATTGAAATTCATCTTGAATTATTGTTGAACTTGACTCTAATCCTTTATGTATTAGAGGACAATTTAATACTATTAAAAACATATTGTTTTGAAATTGATTTAAATAACTATTATTTCCTGTAATATATAAATATTCTATATTTTTTTCTTTTAATTGAAAACTAAATAAATAAAATTTTTCTGTTAAATAAACATTATTATTTAATATTTGTGTAATCCAATTATTATATTCCCTAATTAAATCCATAAATAAAATGTTTTCTCTAACTACATTAATAAAATTATTAATTCTTAAAATTCTATATTTTTCTATTGAAAATTGTTTAATATAATTAATTTTTTTGAAATTTAATTTAAAAACATCTTTTTCAAAATTATTAAAAATAGTATTTACAATTTCAAATCTCATATTTAATTCATTTACAATAATATCATTAATTAATGGAACAGTTTGAAAAGATTCAATTAAATTAGTTAAATTGTGAGAATATTTTTGATAGTAATTAACACAAGATTCATTTCCACCTGAATAATAACAAAAATTTGAAAATAAAGAAAGAGAAATTGATTCAATTGATCTTTGCATTTGTCTAAATAATTGAAATAAATCAAAAATTTTTTTAAAAAGATTATTTTGATGTAAAACTATAATTAAAAAAATTAAAGTTAAAATCATGATACAAAGGCCATAAAAAAATATTCCAATTGTAAAATAATATATTTGATTAAATTTTACTTTTTTATCAATCTTTTTTTTCTTAATATTTCCCTTAATTCCAGTAGAATTTCCTTTTTTAGATGAAACCGCAC
>Ga0256407_10013988_pt1 | contig 10649 bp, 4 predicted proteins | sample RumenRJG_04DNA_FD_193489 | JGI IMG/M metagenome (GOLD analysis project Ga0256407, IMG submission 193489) | Bovine rumen microbial communities from Lethbridge, Alberta, Canada - RJG_04 | ecosystem: Host-associated > Mammals > Digestive system > Stomach > Rumen | place: Canada: Alberta | collected... | reverse complement strand
TAAATTTTTTTAATTATAAAAAAAGATAATTAAATAAAAAGAATTTTTTAAAACTAATTAAAAATATTACCATTATATTTTAAAATAATATTATTTTTTCTAAAAAATAAAAAAAAAATAAAATTAAAAATGGGTAATTGTAATTGTTGTTTAAAAGAAGAAAATAAAAATAATTCAAATCAAACAAGATTTAATAAAAAACTAATAAAAAATGAATCTCATATAAGATCAAAAACATTTTATAACATATCAAAAAAAACAAAAAAAAAATTAAATAAAATAACATCAGAAGAAGTAGATAACCAAATATTAAATTGGGTAGAAAAAACAAAACATTTTCATAAAAAAACATCAAGTTTAAATTATAATGGAACAATAAATGAAGTAAGTTTTGATGAAGATGAAATAACAAAAGCTTTTAATGAAGAAAATATTAATATGATTAAAACTTTTAGTGAATTAACTTCTACTATTCATTTAACTAATTTAACAAGAGATTTTTATATTAGTAAAATTAAAGTTAATAATTTTAATAATTTAAATAATAATTCAATTAGTAATACTTTTTTTAATGTTTTAGAAGAATTAGAAAAAAATATTCCAAGTGAAAATAATGATTCTGAACCAATTAAAATTGTTATTTCTAATAAAAATTCTAAAAGAAAAAATCCTCATTTAAGTCTTAATTTAGATTTTAAATATGATAATACTTATTTATCTGAAAATAATAATTTATGTTTAAGTGAAAATATTTATATTCATAAAAGTTTATTTTCTAATAAAAGTAGTAAAGAAAATTATACAAAAAGTAAAATTGAAGATGATAATTCTCAAACTAATATTAATAATTATTTTAAACAATCAACTGATAATGCAAGATTATTTTCTCAAGGATTTGATTTTTCATCTACTATTAATCATAATAATATTTCAATGAATATTAATAATATTTTTATTAATGTTGAAAAGAGAAATATTGATTTTTATTATAAAAAATATAATAAATATAATTTTGAACATGAAAATTTAAATATTAAAGGTGTGTTAATATCAAATTTTAAAAATAATACTTTAAGTAATGTTAATTATCCTATTTCTTTTTATAAAATAAATATTGATTGGAAAAAAAATGATAATTTAAATTATATTAATTTTGATTTTAGGAATATTAATTCTAATTTAGATAATATTTTTTTTTCTTTTGGAATTTTCCAAGATTCAGGTTTATTATCAGCTTTTTTCTCAATAATTAAACATGATATTGATTTTAAATCAAATTTTTTTTCTAATTTTATTAAAATTAATAATAATGGATATTGTTCTTTTACATTTTTTATAAATGGTTCAATTAAATATACTAATTTAGATAATTTATTACCTTTTATTAATAATAAAAATGATAATGAAAAATTATTCTTTTCTTTTATTTCTAATTCTGTTTTACAGAAATTAATTAATTATGGTGAAAAATTATTTTATTTATTATCAAATAAATTATCATTAAATTTTTCAAATAGTATATTTTATTTAACAGGATGGATTCCAGAAAATTTTAATTTAAAAACAGAACATATTGAACAAAAAAGTTTTTGGACAACTTTATTTACAAATTACTCAAATGGAAATTTATTTTTTTCTTTTTTTTGTAAAGATTCAAATGATATTATATCAAAAAAAAATGAGATGATATCAAATTTATATTATTCAATATATAAAAATATATATTACATAATAGTAAGTATGGATAATGAAAATAAAATAATAAAAATGAAACCTAGTTTCAATGAAAAACTTTATGAAGATAATATAATATCATTAACTTTTAATGATGCTTGTTCTATATTTACTCATATTTATTTAAATTGGAATCCAGATATTTTTAAATATTGTTATAAATTTAATAGTAATTATATTCACAATTCATCATATTATTCAAATTCATATAATGAAGATTATTCTTTAGAATATAATCCTCAATTTATTTTAGAAATACCAAAACATAATGAAAATATTGAAATTAAAATTTTTATTGAAAAATTTATTAATGAAAATTCTATAATTAATGATGATATATCTTACAAATTATTTAGATATGATGGATATATTAAAATATATCCTGAAGAGGATTTAAGAAATTATCAAAAAGAAAAAGGAAATATTGCAAGTGATACTTTATTTTTTGAATCAAGTGATGTTGATGAACAATTTTTAATTGTAATATTAAAAAAAGATAAAAATAATTATAAAAGTGAAATATCAGTTAAATTTTCTTTAAATATTTTTAGTCAATCTCCATTAAAAATATGTGAAATTCCTAAAAGAACTTTATATTTAAAAGAAAAATTAATTTGTAAATGGAATGATAATCAATTATTTAATTATAATCAAATTGAATTATTATATGATAATTTTTTAAAATTTCCTCAATTTAAATTAACATTAAATTCAATTGAAAATAATAATTATATTCAAATTATTTTAGAAACTTTATCTTTTTCAAATATAATGATATTATTTTTAGAAAATAATGGAAAATTATTATTAAATACTTCAATTGATGAATTTAAAAAAAAAAATCATCAAAATTTTTTTTTCAATTCATTTTCTTATTTAGAAATTAAAGATCTTCCTGATGGTGATTATACTATAATTTGTTTAAATTCAGATGAAAAAAAATTAAATAAAGAATTCTGTTTACAAGTAAATTCTCTTTCTGAACAAACAAAAAATATTCAATTAATTAGATTAAATCCAATTCCAAAATATCAAAATGTAGAAAAAGTTGTTGGTCAATGGACAAAAATTAATTATAAAAAATTAGAAATTCCACATGATTTTTATATATATAATTTCCCATCTTATGAATTTGTAATTAAAAATAAAAATATTTGTTGTTTCTTTTTAAAAGATGAGAAAAAAATAAATGATAATGAATCATTAATTAATTCACTTGATATATATTTAAAAATATACAAAAAAGATAAAATTAATAATTCTTTTAAATTAATTTATAATGGCCAAAATGATTTTTGTTGTTTATGGGGTTTTTTTATTAATAATTTAGAACTTGATCCTGGAAAATATATTATTACATGTGTTAATAAAGCAATAACAAATAATAGTAAATATAAATTAATTATTCAATCATTATCATCAATTTATAATCTTAAAATATTTAATAATTAATTTGTATTTTTAAAATAAAATTGATTATATTTAAGATTTATAATATAAATAAATAAACTTAAATTATTTTTATATTGATAATTATATTTTATAAATTAATTAAATAATCCTTCATCAAAAAATTGTTTATCTAATCTTTTTATTTTTTGTAAATTAATTCTTTTAATTCTTTCATTCACTTTAATATTGAAAATATTAAAAAAAGGACTATTTTCTTTTTTATTTGAATTATTTATATTATTGTCTCCTTTTTCTTCTTCTTCATCATTAATTTCAGAATTACAAATTTTACATAAAACTTTATCATCTTTATGAATACAACAAGAAAAATGCATTAAATGACCACAATGAAATAATTCAATATTATTTTTAATATTATAATCAAAATTTTTACCACAAACATCACATTTAATAATTTTATAAAAATTCCCTTTTTTCTTTTCTTCTTTATAATCTTTAATATTTTTATTTGTTGATAAACTACTTAATTTTTTTATAATTCCTAATATTCGATTTGTTTCAATATAATTATTCATAATATTAATAAATATTTTTCTATAATCTTTAAATTCTGCGTTTTTACTATCTAAAGTAAAATTTAATATTTGACGAATATCAAAAAAAGAAAACATTTTTTCATATATTTTTTCAATACCATTTTTAATTATTTCAGATAATTTTTCTTTATATTCACCTTGATATTTGTTTTGAAAATAATTTCTTAAATTATTAATTTCTTTAATTAATTCATCCCAAAATTGTTCATTTGAAATTGATTGGGCAGATTCACAAACATCAGTTGATATATTTAAAAATTTATAAAATTTATTTTCTGAATCTTCATTATATTTATTCTCATTTACCATATATAAAAATTCATTTGATGCAGTTTTTAAAGAAATTTGTATTGCATTTTCAAATTTTAAATTTCTTTGTAATAAGAATATTTCACTTTCTTTTAAATTATATTTTTGACAAATTTCAATACATTTTTCAGGATATAAAAATCTTTTTTTTAAATTATCTAAAACTTCATTTTCTTTTCCTAATTTACATAATAATTCAATTTGAATTGGTAATAAATATAAATATAATTGATATTCTTGTTTTCCTGGTATCAAATCTTCTTCTTTATAATCATTTAAAATATATTCAATATAATTTAATTTATCTTCTTTTTCTAATATATCAATTACTAATTTTTGATTATTATTAAACCAAATTAATATTAATTGATATAAGGATTTATTTGATAATTTTGATAAATCTATAATATGAGCTAATATTTTATTTTTAAATAAATTAAGTGATTCATTATTTCTTGTTTCTTTTAATATTTTAAGTGTTTTTTCAATAAAATTAAATATATTTTTGCATTTATTTTTTTCATTATACTCTTTTAAATATATTTCTAGACATTCATTATATTCTTCTACTCTTTCTAATAAATTAATTTTTAGATTAAAGAAAACATCATTTTTTAAATGTTTTAATATTTCCAAAATTTCTTCTTTTTCAAAGTTATCTATATAATTATTTATTGTTTCATTTATTACTTTTGACAAATAATTAATTTTATATTTATCAATATTTGAATGAAAACCAAATAAATCCTTTCCAAAGTTTTTATTTTCTTTTTCATTATTATCAATATTACATAAATAATTTAATAAAAATTTAATCCCTTCAATTACATCTTCTTTTTCAATTAAATTTATATATTTTTTATTATTAATAACATAATGTTTTTTTGATATTTCAATAATAAAACAATAAAAATCAAAAGAAACCCAAAAATCTTTATTTTCTTTTCCTTTTTCAATAATACTTTTTATTAAACTTAAAAAATTATATTCATTTATTGATTTTTTATTCAATTTCATTCCTTCAAATAACATTCCTTTAAATTCAATAGAAGAAATTGAATTAAATGCTTTATTACTAAGAAACATCATAGATAAAACATAATAAAAAGATAATGAATCAATTTCAATAAAAATCTCAAAATAAGTATCTTGAATTAACCAAATAAAAAATTGTTGAATTGTTTGAATATAATCTTTTTCTTCAATAATTGTATTTGTTTGAAAATTAATTCCTTTAATACATAAATTAATATACCATAATATTAAAATTCCTATATATTGTTTACTATTTACCAATTTTGATATTGAAATTTTTTCTGGAATATCTTTATATGATAAAATTAAATCTATTTCTTTTAATAAATTTGATGATTTAAAACTTTCATTTATTAATTCCAAAGCAGATTTATAATTTTTTTCTTTACCATTCATATAAATATATATTAATGGGGTAATTAATTTATTTTCTTCACATATATTTTTTATTGACTCATTTTGTAAACTATTTATATTTATATGAATTAATATTTGAGAAAGAAGATCCATTTCTTGTTTTGAAATATAAAACTTTATTATTTTTATTACTATTTCATTATCTATTTCTTCTTTTATCTGATCTCTTAAAAAATACGGTTCGAGATTATAAATAAATAATAAAAGACAATTTTTCTGTTCAAATAACCTTAAAATATTATTAAATAAAAAGTTTTGAGATTCAATTTTTAAACATAAGTCAATACTTTTTTTTATATAATCTGAAATTAGATCAATAAGATTGTCTTTTTGATGACAAAAAATTGATTCATTTAAATTTGAGTTTATATATTGAATAATAAGTTCTTTTAATAAATTTGAAATTTCTCTTTTCCTTTTATCTTCATTAATTGGTAAATTTAAAAATGAATTTTTGTTTCCAGAATAAATTTCAATCCCTAATTTTATACCTTCAATCCAATCATTTTTTTCTTGAATATTTCTAATATATTCTTTATCATATGATAATAATTTTCCTTCTATCATAAATTCATTTGTTATAATAATTATCAAATTATTTTCACCTAAAATACTTATTAAAGGTGGTTTTTTATTTTTTTTATTTATGTTTACTTCTTCTTTATTTTGTTTATTTTCTTCATTACTTTGGATTTTTTTTTGAATTATTGTAAATTCTTCAAATAAATTATAATATTCATTTGGTTTAAATAAATTATATTGTTTCTTTGATAATATAGAATAAGTATTTGAATTTTCTAAATTTTTTTCTAATAAATTTGGACTAAAAAAACCAGTATTTAAAATAGTTAAATTATTATTAATATCAAAAATGAATAAAATTGAATTTAATAAAAAATTAATTTTAATAATATCACAATCATTATGATAATATCCAGTTAATATTAATTGAAAATTTTTATTATCATTATATTTTAAACAATAAACTTTCACTTTATTTCCAAAAGTAACTAATAATAAAATTTGTTCTTTTTCCATATCAAAATCATTTTTTAATGCAATTTCATTATAATCAATTCTTTTTTTTTTTTGATATGAAAATTGTCTTGGTAAATAACCTTTTCCAAAACAAAAATCACTATAACAATTATTATTATTATAATCATTTTCTTCAATATTAAAAATACTATTATTATTATCAATTTGATAAAAAACAATTTTTTTTTGTGAAACAAAAGCAATTAAATTAGGAATTTTATATATTTTTTTTTCATTATCATTTAATAAATTCAAAATTTCAATTTTATAATAAATATTATTATTATCATTAATTAAATTATTACAAGTCACAGAAACATTAAAAAACAATTTTTTACTCATTATAATTTTATTTACTTTACCAGAAATATCACTTGAATAAAAAGTACAATTTTTTCCATCACAATTTATTAATTTAACATATAAAATATATTTAAAATGTTCTTCTGAAAATACTTTTATATCTTTATTTGTTTTTAAATCCCATAAAATTATCCATCCATTTGAATATCCACTTAATAAATAATTTGAATCATTTGAAATATCTATACATGTAACTTTTATTTCTTTATTAATTATTTTTCCTATTGAATTAATATTTAAATTGTTTAATCCACTTTCATTTCTTAATGAAAATATTTTTATTATTCCTGATGAATAACCAATGTATAAATTGTCTTTTTGTAATTTTATAAATGTTATTTTATTTTCTTTTTTTTCATCATTAATTTTTGAAAATAAATTTTCTTTTAATATAGTTTGAAATGGTTCATAATTAAATTTATTTTTATTTAATTCTGATTCATTCTCATCAATTTGAGTTAAATAATATTTTGTTTCAAAATAATTAATTAATTCTATTGAATTATTTAAATCTGGGATTTGAATGTCTTTTTTTTTTCTTATTATATCATTTAAATTAATTCTATTATTATTTAATTCATTTATACTATTTGTGCTTATTTCATTATTTTCTTCAAAATTTTCATTTGAAATATTATCATTTATATCATTATCTTCTATTGCATCTTCAATATCATAATCACTATTATCAGACATTTTTTATTTGAATATATTATTAAAATAAAAAATAATTTTTTTATTTAATTTTATTTTTGACAATTTATAATGAAGTTTATAAAAGGTAAAAATTCCAAAGAAAATTATTCAAATAATAATAATAATTATCAATACATAGGAAGAATTATAAAAAATGTTTCTCTTCCCAATAATTTTTATCAAAAAATATTTGAAGCTGAAAATAATTTTCAATCTAATTCATCTTTTAAAAATTGTGAAGAGTTATTATCATATTATAAATTAGGTTCAGAATATTATAATAATAAAAATAATAAATTACATTCATTTTTTTTAGATTCAATTCAAAAAACAATTTCAATTCAAATGTCATCAAAAAATTCAATAAATAAATTAAATCATAATAATACTAATAATATTAATAATATAAATATTCAAGAAATAATAAATAATATTAAAAATAAGAATAATACTTCTAATAATGATAATATTAATATAAATATTAATATTAACAATTTTCAAAACAATCTTAATATTAATAATAGAAATAACATTACTAATAAAAAAAAACATTGGAATCCATTAGTTAAAAGCCATTTAAGAAATTATAATTTACATGAATATGATTTTAAATTCAAAGCTAAGAAAATAATAAATGAATTTAATAATTCAATAGATAATAGTATAAATTTTTTAAAAAAATATAATCAAAAACAAGAAAATTCATTTAGAGAAAATATAAAAAAAAAAATATTTAAAACAAGATTAGAAAATAATTCAGATAATTATAATAATTCAAATAAAAATAAATTACAGAAAAAAAGAAAAAGTCTCATATCAATTTCATCATTCAATTTATTAAAAAACAATTTCCAATCTATAGAAGAAAATTCACCTATTAGAGGAAGAAAATTATCTTATTCAAATAAAAAAATGAAATCAAATTTATTACTTGATGAAAGAAATATATATAATCAAAAAGGAAAAAAAAAAGATCTCACTAAACAAGATTTATCAAATAATATAATTTATTTTTTAAAGAATTATAATAATAAATTGTATTATCTTTTTCAAACTCCTTTAAATGAAAGTTTCAATAAATTAAATTATATATTTGATGATTCTTATTCTGAAATGAAAAATAAATATTTTGAATTTGAAGAAGATTTAAAAGGTTATATATCTTTATCAGAAAATTTAGAAGATGAAGGAATTAAAAATTTAATTACTTCTTTGAAAAAAGATTTTGAAGAAGAAATAATGTTAATTAAAAGTAAACAAGATAATAAAATTAATTCATTAATTAATGAAATGGTAAATACAAATTTAATGAATAATATTTCAATATGTAATTTGAATTCAGATACTATTGCACAAATTGCAGAATTATTTAAATAAATATAAAAATTTATTTTTTTATTAAAATATTATATAAATTATTTATATATTCAATATTTCCTATATAATATATTAACCATATTAATCATTAATATATTTTTTTATTTATAAAAATATTTTATTTGGAGAAAAGATTGTAATAAATAAATATAATAATTAATACAATAAATAAAAAAATTCCTAAATCTTTCAGTTTTCTTAATAAAAATAATCTTTCATTAAAATCAAAAATACTAATATGATGGATATAATTATTTTGAATTTCAAAAGTTTCTTCTTGATTATTATTAATTTCAACTAAATTTTTAGTATCAGGCAATTTAAAAAAATCAATATTTCCATTTGATAAAGAATATTTAGAAAGTTTTCTTATCATAATAAAATAATCATTTTCTATTTCTTTTAAAAATTCAATATCTTTTTTATATTTATTATATTTTTCATTATTATTTTTTTTATTTGTAAAAGATTCTTTTTTTTCATTTAAAAAAAAATCATTATATTCACTTAAAGGATATTTAAATGATGTTCTATTTTGTTGAAAATTTGATGCAAAACTTCCATTTGAAAAAAGATTATTATTTTTATTATCAGAATTTAAAATAAAAAATGAATTTCTATCAATTATCATACTTGAATTTAAATCATCTAATAATATTATAGAATCTTTTGTATTATATGTAAAAATTATTCTATTAAATTTTGCTATATCATCAGTTTTTTCTTTTAAAAAATAAGAATTAAAATAATCATTAAAATATTTTTTCATTGTTTCCTTTCTATTTATTTTTTCAGATTGAATTGAATCTTTCATATTAGAAGAATGGATTTTGAAATTTTCTTTAATTAATAATTTATAAATATAATCAGTAAAATTTACAAAAATTAAAGTGCATTTCAATTCATCATTTTCAAAATTAAAATTTAATTTATTCCCTTCAATTAATCCAGAATTAAAATTTTCAATCATTAAATCATTAAAAATATAAAAATCATCATTATCATTTATAATATCAAAATATTTAAATCCTAATTTAATTAAAATATTATCTAAATAATTTTTTTCTTTATCTAAAGTTACTTTTAATTCAAATTTAATTTTTTTTACTATTATATCATCACATTTTAAGGTCATTTGAATATCTAACCAAATTTCATAAAAAGATAAATCAAATAAAATTACATCTTTTGATTTTAAAAAATTAACTTCTTCTTTTATACTAACTTCACCATTTTCTGTTTTTTTCATTAGATTTTTTGGAGATAATCTATTTAATCCAGATAATTTAGGAAATATTTCACAAACTTCTAAAATTTTTCTATTTAAAATATTTATATTTATATTTTTTGAATCTATCATTATTTTTTTTTTTATATTTGTATTTTTTCTAAAAACCACTTCAATATCAATTAAAGTTGAAATTACCATTTCTCCATCTCTATTATATAAAATGTAGTTATCCTAAATATAATTTGAGATATTTACTTTATCATATCTTTCTTGAATCAAAAAATTTGAAATATATGGCCCTTCAAACATAAAAATAATTATATAATATTTTTATTTTTTTTTTTAAATTTTATAATGTTTAAAATTAAATTCTTATTTTTTTTATTTGTTTAATTTCCTTTCAAAAAATTAGGTTTTTTAATTAAATTTTTATTAATGGA
>Ga0256407_10013987_pt1 | contig 10650 bp, 7 predicted proteins | sample RumenRJG_04DNA_FD_193489 | JGI IMG/M metagenome (GOLD analysis project Ga0256407, IMG submission 193489) | Bovine rumen microbial communities from Lethbridge, Alberta, Canada - RJG_04 | ecosystem: Host-associated > Mammals > Digestive system > Stomach > Rumen | place: Canada: Alberta | collected... | reverse complement strand
CGCGCGGCACATCCGCGCGCACCTCGTCTATACCCATCTCCTCCACCAGAACGCGCGCCTTTTCCAGCGCCACGCCGAAATCAGGGATACCATACCCCATCAGCGAATCCGGCTCATTGTACTGCGAAGCCGACTCACGCACCACCTGTCGAATCTGTGCAGCCGACAGCTGCGGCACAGCGCTCCAAAGCGATGTGCACAGTCCCGCAATAAACGGTGTCGCATAGCTGGTTCCTTGTCCATTACTGCTGACCCCGCCTCTCGATGTCACGATGTAGCATCGGGTGCCTCGTCCCATCACATCGGGCTTGACGTAAGGCACCGTGAACCCCGCGCTGGAGAAATAGGCGACTTCTCCCGCAGGCGTCACCGCACCCACCGCCAGCACATCCTCCGCATCAGCAGGGAAAGTGAGTCTGACCCAGCTCTTGTTCCGTTCATTGCCCGCTGCAACGCACACGAGCATACCTTTCTTACCGGCTATGTTTGCACCACGACTGATCACCGCCTTGTCCTGGCTGAATTCATCGTAGTTGTGGTCATTGAACTCCGTTTCATAAGTAAAGTAACCCAACGACGAACTGACGACATCGGCTCCCAGGCTATCCGCCAGTTCCACCGCTGCCACCCACATGTCTTCCTCCATCTGAGTCTCCGATTCGTTCGATTCCGAAACCATCAGGTAATACTTGGCATCCTGAGCCGTTCCGCAGATGCCCCTCTCCAAAGGCGTCGCCATGATGCTCAGGCAGCACGTTCCATGCATTTCATCCTTGTACAGATACGACTCGCCCCTCATCGCAGCATACATGTCGCGTCCTCCCACGACGTTGCGGTTCATCCAGTCCCATTCATCCACGTGCGAATAGCCTGCATCCACCACTGCCACCAGCATGCCGGCACCCCGGTAACCCGCTTCATAGAGCGGTTCGTAGGCATTCACCTCTCTCAGCGGAGTGGTGCAATCCTCCTCGCCCACGATGCCCGGGGCCATCGTCAATCTGGGAGGCGCAGTCACGCGCTGATGATCTGTAATCAATTCCACCTCCTTGACAAAAGGCAGCGCCTCGAACGTCGAATCGCTCACCGCCTCGCCTTCTGCTCCCATCACCACCACCGTATTGAGCCAACGCGAACGTGTCAGGACCGTCAATCCCGCCTCCTCGATCCTTTGGATATACTCCGGCGAAATCTCCAGATCAAGCGAATCGGTCTGAATCCCAAACCGCGCACGCCTCTCCAGCGCCCTGTCGCTCCACTTCACGACCTCACTCCCCGGCTTGCCATCCAAGTGCAGTCGGTACCGATACTCCCCCGCCTGCGCCTCCCCAGCCGCAAGCAACATCACACCTATTATATAATAAATAACCTTTGTCTTCATCTTCGTCATTTCGCCATCCTCAGGACCCCCTCTAATCCCCCTGCTTAGGGGGAAGAAGTAAGTCCGTATCTGCAAGTCCTCCCCCTAAGCAGGGGGATTGAGGGGGTCTTTCTCCACCAGCACCGTCGCATACGCCGCGATGCCCTCCTGCCTTCCCGTGAAGCCCAGCTTCTCGGTCGTCGTCGCCTTGATCGAGATATCATCCACGTCGCAGCCCATCACCTCGGCCAGGCACTGCTTCATCGTCTCGATGTGCGGATTGAGTTTCGGGCGTTCAGCCGCCACCGTGATGTCGGCATTGCCCAGGCGATAGCCCTTTGTCGCAATCAGCGCCATGGTCTTCCGAAGCAGAATCTTCGAATCGATGTCCTTGTATTCGCCCGCCGTATCGGGGAAATGATACCCGATGTCGCGCATATTCGCCGCGCCCAGCAGCGCATCGCACAGCGCATGGATCAGCACATCGGCATCCGAATGGCCCAACAGGCCCAACGTATGCTCAATCTTGATACCTCCGAGCCACAGCTCGCGTCCCTCGACCAGACGATGCACGTCGTAGCCGAATCCCACTCTTATCTTTGTCATAGTAATAATTTTTTAAATCGTGCGCAAAGATAACTGATATTTTTGACATAGCCAAGGAAAAGTATGTCAAATTGTCAAAATGGCATAGATTTTTTGTCATTCTAAATTTTGGCACGCCTTTTGCAATTTTGTTAGCGACTCTCTATGTGTAGAGTTCCAAAAACCGAATATTAACAATTAAAAATATACAAAACTATGGGAAAGATTATTGGTATTGACCTCGGCACCACCAACTCGTGTGTAGCCGTAATGGAGGGTAACACCCCCACCGTAATTGCAAATTCTGAGGGCCGTAACACGACCCCATCTATCGTAGGTTTCGTCGATGGCGGCGAGCGCAAGGTTGGTGAGCCAGCCAAGCGTCAGGCAGTCACCAATCCTACGCGTACAGTTTACTCCATCAAGCGTTTCATGGGCTGCGACATGAACCAGGTAGCCAACGAGATCACTCGCGTACCTTACAAGGTAGTCGGCGTAGGCGGTCAGCCTCGTATCGAAATCGATGGCAAGCAGTACACTCCTCAGGAGATCAGCGCTATGGTGCTCCAGAAGATGAAGAAGACCGCTGAAGACTACCTCGGCACCACCGTGACCGAAGCCGTCATCACCGTGCCTGCTTACTTCAACGATGCACAGCGTCAGGCCACCAAGGAGGCCGGCCAGATTGCAGGTCTCGAAGTGAAGCGTATCGTCAACGAGCCTACCGCAGCTGCCCTGGCCTATGGTCTTGGCAACCTCGACAAGGAAGAGAAGATCGCCGTCTTCGACCTTGGTGGTGGTACATTCGATATCTCTATCCTCGACCTCGCCGATGGCGTATTTGAGGTACTTTCTACCGATGGTAACACCCACCTCGGAGGTGATGACTTCGACAACAAGGTCATCGACTGGTTGGCTGGTGAGTTCCAGAAGGAAGAGGGCGTTGACCTCAAGAAGGATCCTATGGCACTCCAGCGTCTGAAGGAGGCTGCCGAGAAGGCAAAGATCGAGCTTTCGTCTTCGACTGTAGCAGAGATCAACCTGCCTTACATCACCGCAGTAGGTGGTGTGCCCAAGCACCTCGTAAAGAGCCTCACTCGTGCCAAGTTCGAGCAGCTCTGCGACGACCTCATCAAGGCCTGCATCGAGCCATGCCGTCGCGCACTCAGCAACGCCAAGCTCAGCGCTTCGCAGATCGACCAGGTTATCCTCGTGGGCGGTTCCAGCCGTATCCCAGCCGTACAGCGTGAGGTAGAGCAGTTCTTCGGCAAGACTCCTTCCAAGGGCGTTAACCCCGACGAGGTGGTAGCCGTAGGTGCAGCCGTCCAGGGCGGTATCCTCGCTGGTGACAATGTCGCCGGTGGCAAGGACATCCTCCTCCTCGACGTTACCCCACTCTCACTCGGTATCGAGACCCTCGGTGGCGTAATGACCCGTCTCATCGACGCCAACACCACCATCCCCTGCAAGAAGTCAGAGGTATTCTCTACCGCAGCCGACAACCAGCCTTCTGTACAGATCCACGTACTCCAGGGCGAGCGTCAGTTTGCCAAGGACAACAAGTCCATCGGTATGTTCAACCTCGACGGTATCCCAATGGCCCCACGTGGCGTGCCACAGATCGAAGTAACCTTCGACATCGATGCCAACGGTATCCTCAACGTCACCGCCAAGGACAAGGGCACTGGCAAGGAGCAGCACATCACCATCACCGCTTCTTCCGGTCTTTCGAAGGAAGAGATCGAGCGCATGAAGGCCGAAGCCGCAGCCAACGAGGCTGCCGACAAGGCTGAGCGTGAGAAGGTCGACAAGATCAACCAGGCCGACTCGATGATCTTCCAGGTTGAGAAGCAGCTCAAGGAGAGCGGCGACAAGATTCCTGCCGACATGAAGCAGCGCATCGAGGACATCCTCGGCCGCCTCAAGACTGCCAAGGACGCCAAGGACATCGCAGGCATCGACGCAGCAACCAACGAGCTCCAGCAGATGATGGGCCAGGCCGCTCAGAACATGTACGGCCAGCAGGGTCCTAACCCAGGAGCAGGTCAGCAGGGCGGCTTCAACGGTGGCCAGCAGAACAACAATGGCGCCGAAGACGTCGACTTCGAGGAGGTCAAGTAAGCTTGACAACCAGACAAATCCGTAAACGAATCCGTGTAGCTCAATGAGTTACACGGATTTGTTATTTTTGGTGGTCTGCAAATTGTTTCCGATTTCTATTGATTTTTATCTCATATTTGTACCAAATTTGAATCTTAACAAAAAAGTAGAAGTTATTGAACCAAATGGACACTGACTCCGGCTTGATATGATGCAAAACTCCTCATCGGAGCCTCCTTCGAAGATATCCGCAAGGAGATAGTCATCGAGAAATAAGAGAAGATAAAGAATAATAATTAGGGAAGAAAAGGCATTTTTTCACATTATAAACAAGGTTTTAGGAATAAAATAGAAAAAAATCCAGGCAAAATTTGGCGCTTTGTAAAAAAGTATTTATCTTTGCGGCCGATTTTTGAAGAAACGATATGAATCAACAGAGGATGAACATAGCATTTACGCCATCATTTCAGGGCATCCGTTGCCTTGAAGGCATCTGCTGTGTCCGTACCGCAACCTCAGCTCGCCGCATCACGCTTATGCAAGCTTTCGAACGATCCTCTGTTGATACATCTATTATTTATTATAAGTTTTAGCTGCACTGACTTGATTTGAGTCATGCAGAGACGTATAACCGAGACAGTTGGAAAGCCCTTGCCAAGCTTTCCAACTTTTTTTATGTCCATATCCCCTTCTCCACACCCGACAATATGGGCTGCTATTAACCATCATTATCAACCGCGCAGTGATGCGCACAAAACAAAAACACAATGTTAGTTTTCAAAAAGTACAGCTCCATCGAGAACTCCTTCAACAAGGAATACATGGAGAGGGTCATGGCCGAGATGCCCGCTGACCTGGAGTATGTAGTGCAAGAAAAAGTGCATGGTGCCAACACAAGCTTCTTGTGCGATGGCACCGAAGTGAGGTTTGCCAAAAGGACCTCGATGCTCGGAGATCAAGAGGACTTCTACGAGTACAATGAACTGCTGGAAGCCTACAGAGGCCGCGTGATCAGCCTCTACAGCAGGGTGAAGGCCAGGTACCCCAAGGTGACCCACATCTCGATATTCGGTGAGATGTTCGGCGGCCGCTATCCTCACGATGATGTGAAGGTGAGCCACAGGGTGTCGTTGATCCAGAAGGGTGTGTGCTACACACCCGAACATGAGTTCTACGGCTTCGACATCTATCTTGTCGAAGACGAACAGAGCAGGTATCTGCCTGTCGATGAAGTGAACGAACTGTTCGAGGCTGAAGGTTTCTTCTACGCCAGGACGCTCTTCAAGGGCACTTTGGCCGAGTGCTTGAAGTACCCGAATGCCTTCGACAGCAAGATTGCCCAGTGGCTAGGACTGCCTCCCATCGAAGATAACATCTGCGAGGGTGTGGTCATCAGGCCCGTTGTGCCCATGTATCTCAGGAACGGCTCGAGGGTACTCATCAAGAACAAGAACGAACGGTTCGCTGAGAAGAAAAGCGTCAAGACCCGTAACAAGCTCTTTGCCGAGCCCGTGCCCTACAGCGAGGCCCTGAAGGCTCTCCTCCTGGAGGTGGAGACCTATGTCACCGAGAACCGACTGGCCAACGTAGTGAGCCACATCGGCGAGGTACACCTGCCGAAAGACTTTGGCAAGCTGATGGGCATGTTCTCGAAGGATGTGCTCGACGACTTCCTCAAGGAGCATGGCAGCGCCTACACTGCGCTTGACAAGTACGATCAGAAGATGCTGAACAAGGAGCTCAACAAACTCTGCACTACTCTGGTGAAGAAGGTCTATGTGAATCGCGTCTATATGACCGAGTGACAAACCCCATCCCGCGCCCTGCTTAGGTACGGGATGGAATATATGAACAACTAAACAGAAAGGAAAAACATTATGAGTGGAGGTCATTTTGATTATCGGCAACTCTGGATAAACGAGATTGCTAATGAATGTGTGGTAATTGGTAATACAAGATACCCGAAAACTAAGACCAAAAAGATAATAAAGAAGCAAATTTGGGGATTTTGGAACATTTCGGCCATAAAAATTTGGGGATTTTGGAATTTTTATGTTTTTGCGCCAATAAAAGAAAGAAATCCATAGAAAAGGACAAATATATAGAAGAGCAAAACACAGGCTTTTTTATCGATAGTTTTTGATCGCTGACACGAAAGATGATACTCGTGTTCCATATTTTCCGTGCAGCTCTACGAGTTGCACGGATTTGTTGTTTTCTGCCTAATGCTCATCGACAGAATACCTATCTATGAACGATGATATCACGAATTTGCGAACTTATTCTTATCTTTGTAACGCCTATGAGCGACCTTAAGAGATGCCTGCTCCTATTAATGGTTGCCTAATATTGGTTCATCTTCATTTATATTAAATGATTTCATAGGCATAGCAAAGGATAACAATAATTATCTTATCTTCAGTCTAATACACATTTCTCTCATTTCTATCCAGTTTATATTTTTCCTAATTACACTTGCCCAAGACTCAAAAAATGCATATCTTTGCAGTGCGATTGTTAACCATTTAATATTATTCTCAATGCATAAGATCCGTTCTATTGTCTTTCTTTCATTATTGAGTGCCTACCCACTGACGGGCATGGCACAAGTGGACCAGGAGCGCAATGTGATGCTCAATGCACAGGATGCCACGAAGCCGCGCGAGATACAGATTGGCCTCCCAAGTGAGGATGTCGATGTTTACGAGAACGGTCTGCCTGCCGTCTATTCGGGCAACGTACACCGACTGAATGCTCATTGGCGAAACGGCTTGAGCCAAAGCGGCATGACGCTACTGGACCCCAGCGAATCGGCTATCAGCACAGGCAACATTGCCTATTCGGTGAGCAGTGAAAGCCGATGGGGAGGTGACCAGACGGTAGGCATGATTGATTATCACGCCAATCACTTCGGGCTGCATAACATAGACCTGAATCTGTCTGGCCGTTTGGGCAAAGGCTGTAATTATTCGGCAAGCATGTACCAGATGTTCGATCCTGGCACCTTCGATTTGAAGTATGACGCACTGCAAGACCGAACACAGATCTATCAGCTGGGGCTAAGCAGACAGTGGGCAGAAGGGCGAGGATCGTTGAAAGTCCAATATAAATATGCCGCCTCGCGTCAGTCGGGCAAGGACCTCGGAGTGGCACCCTTTATTTATAATGGTAATGGCTCTGTGAGCGAGGTCAACGGATTCGCCATTGGCACGACCTCGTATGGTCCACGCACGGGCAGGTTCGAATACATGGACATGCTGACAGGCGAGAGGTGCACCACCGACCTGCAAGACGAGAGCGACAACCGTTCGCACGAACTGACACTCCTACTCGACTACCGGGCGCACAATGACTGGCAATGGTCTATCAAGGCCAAATACATGAATGCACCCGTGGCCAACTATGTGGACTTCGGAGGCTGTACTATCGCACAGGCTAGCAAGGATGACGGTCTGACCGACGAGGTGGGCCGTAGCTACGAAGGTCTGGTGGATTGCCGACGCACCTGGTTACATTTCGGCAAGGTACAAAACCTGCTCTCTGCTATCGATGTGACACGAGCCTGGGCCAACAACCGACTGCATATTGGTGTGAGCGAGTGGTATTATGACCTGGATTATCATTCCTCCAATCTGTCATGGATGGGTTCGGTAGAGGCCAATCCGCAAATACTGACCCAGAGCGATGGGACACGCTTCTTCGGATGGAATGCATTGGGGGCAGAATATGCTGTGGGATCGGAGAACAAATTGGCTATCTATACCACCGACCAGTGGCAGATCTCACCTCGCATAAACCTAATGTTGGGTGGACGTGCCGAATGGTTCCGCATGGCGGTGAACCAGATGTCGCAAGAGCGCTTCGATGGCTTTTATATCGGAGCAAGGGATACTGACGGCACCCTCATCGCACCAAGCCACATTGTGAAGGACAAGCTGAACTTCGCCGCCACCGCTCAGATCAAGGTGCGAATGGCAGGTGCTCTCCATGCCATGGCCGACGTCACCACGGCTACACGCCACCCTCGCATCATCGAATATGCCTGCACCGGGCCTACTGATGAGCAATACCAACGGGCATTGACCCTACTGTCGAGAGCGGGTGTCTATTATCAAAATCCATGGATCGATATTACTTCGATGGTGACGTTGATCAGTCGCAGCAACAACATTGAACAGCAGCAGCTCACCCGACCAGGCACCGTAGAGAGCAAGACCGTATTGCTGATCTACGACATCCGCACCTTGGGCTGGACCACCTCGGCCGAAATCGAACCCTATCACGGTGTGAAGCTACATACACTGCTGACACTGCAGAGACCCGAGTACAAGCACTATGATGCCAGTGTAACCTTCAGCGATGGCTCGGTGGGCAGCGTGAACGCCAATGGCAATACCGTGGCTGGCATACCCCAGGTGCTGGTGGAGCTCGACCCCTCGTACACCTTCGACAAGCCCAATCTGAGGCTATGGATGAGCTTCCGTTACTTTGGGAAGACCTATGCCAACATCCAGGAGGCACTCTACTTCAAGGGGCATTGGGAAACCTTCGCCGGCATGGAATGGAAAGTCAGTAACAAGCTGACCTTCGGCTGCGATGTTGTGAACCTGCTCAACCAGACAGGAGCACAGGGCACTATCGAAGGCACACAGCTGGTTACCCCAAGTGAGGCATCGCAATACGCCGGCACCTGCATGAGTGGTCCCTGTCTGCGCCCCTTCACAGTAGAGTTCAGTGCGGGGATAAGGTTCTAATCTGAATTGTTCATCAAACAAGACCCACGCCGAGTAGAAGATAAATCCATCAAAACAAATCCGTGCAGCTCGATGAGCTGCACGGATTTGCTGTTTTGCGTCAAGATATAATGGCATCCATAGTTTGAAAGAAGGCCGCAAAAAGGACAAATAGCATACCATTTTGAGGAGAAAATGGGGCGAAATATTGTTTTTGTTTCCAAAATGCATTATTTTTGCTGCGTTTTAGAAATAAAATCATTATGGTAAGTTATTTAGAATTCAAGAGTGCTTTGTTGCCCGAAGGGTGTTTCAGCATCCATCAGGTCAGGACATTTTTTCCTTTATTCGATCGCAACAATCTCTCACGATGGATCAAGAAAGGTTTGCTCATAAGGCTTCGGCGAGAATGGTACACCTTTCCTGAACTATTGCAGCGTCCCGAATTCTCACATTATATCGCCGGGCGGTTTTATCGTCCCTCCTACATCAGCCTGTTTACCGCCCTCAGCATCTATGGGATGATACCCGAGGCTGTGATGAGTATCACCTCGGTGACAACACTGAAAACTACCAGTTTCGAAAATCCATTCGGGCAATATACTTATATGACCGTTAAGCCGGAGCTATTCTTCGGATATAAGCTGGTGATGTTGCCGAATGGAGTTGGCGGCATTGGACAACCCCAACAGGCATGGCAGATTGCCTATCCCGAGAAGGCATTATTGGATCTCCTTTACCTCTATCCCTTTTATGACAACGAGAATGAGCTTGAGCAGTTGCGGCTTGATGAAAACTTCATGACTACAGACCTCGACATGGATCGGCTACGAAAATATCAACAACGTATGGCCGTCAACGCACTCGATACAAGAATTAAGAAACTCCTAAAACTATACGACATCAATGATTGAACTTACTAACATATTGAACTTTTATCCTTCCCACCAATCGTCAAGCACCGCCTTTCAGAAGCTTATTCTAAAGGAATATATCCAGCTGATGGTGCTCGACTATCTTGCCACCTCACCCTATATTGAAAAACTGGCATTCATCGGAGGCACCAACCTCCGCCTTATCAAGGGTATAGACAGATTCTCGGAGGACCTTGATTTCGACTGCAAGCAACTGACAGAACAAGAGTTCACAATGATGACCGACAGTGTAATCTCATTCTTGCAGCGTTCTGGCCTGAATGTCGAAGCTCGTGACAAGGCAAATACCAAGTTGACTGCCTTCCGTCGAAACATATATTTCCCCGAATTTTTGTTCGAATTGGGGCTCACAGGACATCGCGAGGAACGGTTCCTTCTGAAAATCGAAGCACAAGATCAAGGACCCTCCTACCAGACTGAGATGAAGTTTGTGCAACGATGCGGTTTCTTTTTCTCCATCCCCGTACCTCCGGATTCCGTATTACTCAGCATGAAGTTGTCGGCCTTACTTTCCAGGGCAAAGGGCCGTGATTTCTATGACACGATGTTTCTGATGCAACAAACCAAACCATCCTACGAATTTCTTGCCGAAAGAACCGGCATATCCTCTGCCGAGGAACTGAAGACAGTTCTCCTTGAGAAGACGAAGACCACCAATCTGAATATCAAGAAACGTGATTTCGAGCATTTGTTGTTCGATGTTCATGCTTCAGAAAAGATCCTCAACTTTTCAGAGTTTATCGAGTCCGCAATCCTATAACTTTCTCCCATTCCTTCTTTACCTGCCTTTGGTATCTTTGCCCCAACAAAAATCGAGTAGGAGGTAAACACTAATCACAGGTGTTTATCTCCTGCTTTCATGTTTACCGACCTCTCACACCACCGTACGTGCCGTTCGGCATACGGCGGTTCCTATTTTGGATTCCATTCGAGATAC
>Ga0256407_10013983_pt1 | contig 10651 bp, 12 predicted proteins | sample RumenRJG_04DNA_FD_193489 | JGI IMG/M metagenome (GOLD analysis project Ga0256407, IMG submission 193489) | Bovine rumen microbial communities from Lethbridge, Alberta, Canada - RJG_04 | ecosystem: Host-associated > Mammals > Digestive system > Stomach > Rumen | place: Canada: Alberta... | reverse complement strand
CCCTCGCCCGCCTTTCGCAGGATCTCGGACAGCTCGTCGATGTCCTCCTTGGTCAGCGCGTGGTCGTCCACCAGCGCGCTCATCATCAGCCCCAGCCTGCCGCCGTAGACGCGGTCGAGAAAGCTGGCGGTCTCCTCGCGCCGCGCGTCCTCCCGCGCAATCACGGGCGAGTAGTGCCGCGTCCGTCCGATCTGCTCCCAGCGCACCGCGTCCTTGGCCTCCAGCCGGGTCAGCATGGTGATGATCGTGTGCTTCGTCCAGCCGGTATCGGCTTCCAGCGCGTGAGTGAGCTGCATCAGCGTCATGGGCGCGTTGTCCCAGAGTTGGTTCATCAGCTTCCATTCCATGTTTGACAACGAAATCTTCATATGCAAGCCCTCCAAAAGAAATAAGGTTGACAACCGTTTAACATAGCATAGCACAATGTTAAACGGTTGTCAACCGTTTTTCGCGCTTGACAACAAACCGTGTTATTCGTATAATACGGTCTTAGAAAACTGTGTCGGTCATATGATACGGTTAAAGGGGGCGAGGTGGATGCATGGTATCCTTTGACGATTTCAAGGCGACAGACGGCAGTCCGCTTTATGTCCAGATTTTGCGCCATATCCGCCATGGAATCGCGGCGGGGATCATTTTGGACGGAGACGCGCTGCCGTCGCGTCGGGTGCTTTCCGCGACGCTGGGCATCAACCCCAACACGGTGCAAAGGGCATACCGCGAGCTGGAGGAGGACGGTCTTGTCAACAACCACTCCGGCGCGAAAAGCTGCATGGTGCTGCCCGACGCCGCGGTGGAACGGGTGCGGCGGGAGCTGGTGGAGAGCGAGATTAAAACCATGGCGCGGACGCTGCGCGCGGCGGGCGTGTCGAAGGACGAAGCGAAGGAGCTGCTGGAACGGTTCTGGGAGGAGGATGAGGAAGCATGAGCGTGTTCGGATTGTGGGCAAGGCGGCACAACCGCTGGCTGCTGGGGATTCTGGCGGTGATGGTTATTGCGGAAACCGGCCTGTTTTACTGGGCGATGGTACGCTACCCCGGCGGCGATCTGGAGCAGATCATGACGGACAGCTGCATATCCCTCGCCGCGGGGGCGGCGTTCATGGTGCTCAGCGGCGTGCAGCTGGTCATGGGGCGGGATCGGCAGGTCAAATCCAGCTATACGCTGCGTCGGCTGGGCGTGACGGCGGGCAGAGGTTTTTTCCTTCATGCCGCTTACAATGCGCTATGCTATTTCATTCTCTGGGGTGTGCAGCTGGCGACGGCGCTGGGGCTGTGCCTGCTGTGGAAACAGGTCAACCCGTCGCTGTGGGAGAACCAAACCATGCTCCTGACGTTTTACCGCGTGCCGTTCCTGCATGGGCTGCTGCCGCTGGGGGACTGGTATGTCTACCTGCGGAATGTGCTGTGGTTTGCCATGATGGGCTGCGTGACGGCAAACGAAACGGTGTCGCCGTTTCTGCTCTCGTTTTTCCTGCTCGCGACCGGAATCTATTTTCCACGAAAAATGGGAGACGGAGTTGGTTGGGTGATCTTTCAGATCGTTGCTGCACTGCTCATCCTGATCGGCGCCTATGTCCGGTACAGAAAAGCGGGAAAGGAGGCGGAGGACGATGGCGAACCGGCTTGACGATTTTTTCCTTCCTTGGCAGAACCGGAGAAAGGAATTAAAGATTCTGGCGCTCGGCCTGGCATTGTTTTTCTTGTTCAGTCTGGGGTTCTTCCCGTGCTTTTTCAATGAGCGCGCGGCGCTGATTGAGCGCGGCATTCACGATGCCGCCACGGCGAGACTGCTGGACCCAAGTATCGCCTATCGGAGTATGCCGCCGTTCTGGACTATGGCGAGGGGCTTTCTCATGGGCTTTCTCTACTATGCAGTCGCCGCGCTTCTTGGCGGCATCCCGGCGGCTTACTGGTCATGCCGCAAGGGCGCGCGAGCGGATTATACCCTGCGCAGGCTGAGCGACCCGTGGGAATACCACCGACGCTGTCTTGTGCCGCCTCTGTTTTATGCGGTGATATTTCTGGCCGTGTTTGCCCTGCTGACGGGGATCTATTACTGCATCTATCTGAACATGACGCCGGTTGAGTGGCTGCTGCCGGCGGGACAGAGATTTTGGGGGTGAAATCATGCTGGAACTGAAAAACGTACAGAAGAAATACGGCTCCAAGGAGGCTTTGCGGGGCGTCGACCTGGCGCTGCCGCGGGGCGAGATCGTGGGGCTGTTCGGGGAGAACGGCGCGGGCAAGACCACGATGATGAAGTGCATCCTGCGCCTCATCCGCTTTCGCGGCGAGATCACGCTGGACGGCGAACCGGTGAGCCACCGGAATATCACGAAGATATCCTTTGCCACAAGCGAACATTCCTTCTTCCCGGACCTGACGGCGAACGCCCACCGGGATTTCTATGCCGCCCACTTTGACACCTACCTCGACCGTCGGTTTCAAAGCCTGATGGATTTTTTTGCGCTCCCGCGGGACAAGGCGCTCAAGGCCTTCTCCACAGGCCAGAAGAACCAGTTCGAGGTAATTCTTGCACTGTCTCAGGGCGCGGACTATATCCTGATGGACGAGCCCTTCGCGGGGAACGACGTGTTCAACCGGGAGGACTTCTACAAGGTGCTGCTGGGGCTGCTGACCGAGCGGGAGACGGTGCTGCTCTCCACACATCTCATCGAGGAGGTGTCCGGCTTCATCGGGCGGGCGGTGCTGCTGCGGGACGGCGTTATCATCGGCGACACGCAGACGGAGGAGTTGCCCGGCAGTCTGCTGGACTATGTGAAAACGACGTATCACTACCGCGCCGACCGGGTGGCGAAGACCATCGAGGAGATGGAGGGAGAGACATGAAGCGCAGCGTGTTTTTGGCGCTTGCCCTCGCGGCGCTGTCCGTTGGCCTCGTCATCGCCGCCCATGGCTGTCTGCTGGGGACGGCGGACCGGGTGGACTTCCGGGAGACGGTCTACGCGGGAGAGGCGTCGGCGGCGGAGGGTATCACCCTGACGGCGCGGCAGTCGGCGGGGCGTCAGCTTTATTGGGACTCGACGCTGCCCCTTGCCGCGCCGGAGCGGGCAAAGACGTCGTTTACGGCGCGGAGCATCAAAAAGCCGGAAGAGAATCGGTACATCCCCTCGGGGCTGCGGATGTATTTCCCATGGGGAGGTGGCAGCTACAGCTTCGGTGATAACGGCGTCGATGCAGAGGTTCTGCGCAGAGACTTTTCGCGGTATTCGGATGCTGTAGCGGAGGCAATCCTCGCTGCGGCGGAGCGCACCGGGGCGGGGGAAACGTGCCGGGAAACGCTTCGCATCCGGGACTATACGGAAGATATGCCGCTGATCGTGGATCTGGACTTGGGAGAAGCGACCATGGCGTACTGGCAGGATACCTTTTATAGCGCGGGGGACATGCAGAACGATCTGGCGCGGCGGTTCAACGGGTATTTCCGCTTCCCTGTGCCGGAGGACGCGGAGCTCACCGTAGAGGTGACAAAGAACAGCCGGGGTATGGTTACGCAGCTGCGTACCGAGTCCAACGTGGAGAACAACGACCTCGACACGGACAGCGTGGTAACGGATGGAAAGTGTTGGTTCACGGTGCAGGGCATTGGCGATAAGGACCTGGATTTCAGTGCCGTACCCGGCGGACGGGGCCTCTACTGCCTGCCGTTTGCACCCAGGGACGACGCCAGAAACGCGGTGGATGTGGATTTTGACGCCATGCACCTTGCCTTCCCGCTTCGGGAGGACGAGTACCCCGTCGCGCTGTACGATGGAGAAAATGGCATGTTGCTGCTGGCGCTTCGTACCGAAGAGGGCGCTGATCTGGTCATGCTGGATACAGAAACAGAGCGGGTTTTGCAGCGCTTTACGCTATTTGGCGAGGAAATCGAGGACGCGAACGGCTGGGTGTTCTGCCCGCGCGGAAATCAGCTTTATGCCGCCTGCGATACCCGCGTGCAATACTATGAGCGCGGCGCTGACGGCTTTTACACGCTGCTGCTGGACGCGCCCAACGGTGCAAAGAATGTGCTGCCGGAGGAGACCGCCTATCGCACTTATTTGACCCCTTCCGCGCTGGCCTGGGACGGGGAGCGCCTTGCTGTCGTGACGGCAAGCACGAGCGGTTCCCGCTACGACCACGGCAACGCCGCGGGCGCGCTGCTGCTGACCGTGTACGATCAAACGGGCCTGCGGTACTGCGCCACGCTGCAAAGCGGCGTGATGTGGCCGGGCACCAACAGCTTTCAGAATCGAGTGTTCTGGGGTGAGTATGACGCCGTGACGGAGGATATGCTCACGCTGGGCTTTGATCATAATAAATGAAACGCGGCGCTTGTCCAAACCGATAGGACAAGCGCCGTGCAGCTCTTCATTTGACCGGGATTTCCGTGCCGCAAAGGACGATGGACTCCACATCCTCCGGCAGGACGGGGACGCCGAAATGGGCGTTTACGGTGTTCTTTTGCGTGGGTTCGCCAATCGTGCCGTGACCGCTGACGTTTTTTCCGACCCACGGCGGCTCGATACCGTCCTTCAGCTTGAGTTCTACCGTGAAATCGGGCAGGTACTCCTGTTCGTTGCCCGGTCTGCCGGCGGCTTTGTATTCTTCCCAGGTATAACCCGCGCTGGGGTTTGCCGTGGTGAGATTGACGTGGACGCTGAACGGGGAAAGCTGTACCTTGCTGATAGTGTACTCCCGCCCGTTTTCATCGGTCACGACAAAATCTCTCGGGATGGACACCTGCCGCGTTGTATCCGCATAACGCAGGGAGAAGTCCAGCTCCCACGGCCCCTCTGCCAGAAGCGGCCCCTCGCCGGGAGTTCCATCCTCGACCAGTTCGTGCAGTCCGGAAAACCGGACGTGAGCATGCCGCCGGAGGATCAGGGGCAATTCACGCCCCCACTGTTCTATCAGCCGCTTCTGGTTGGCCGGCAGCCCCTCTACATCTTCTGCACCGTAGACACCGGCGCCGGAGCCGGTCAACAGGGAGTTCGTCCAGTCATCAAACGCAATGTTGTCGGGAATTGGTTCGCCGTCGTCCCGCGTGAGCGTGTAGACAATGGCGAAGTTGTACCGGTCGCCGATCACCGCCTCGGCGGTGATGGTATAGCCGCCCGCAGTGGCGGAGGCGTTTACCGGACGCCCGACGCCGTCGATGATCTCCGTCCGGGAGCTGCCGTAGAGCGGTGCGAACAGGTTGCTGACGCTTCCGTTGACCGCTTCGGAAAAGCCTGCCAGCAGCAGCGCCAGCACTGCGGCGAGCAGCAGGGGACGGACAGGCCGCCGGTGTTTTCTTTCGGGACGGGCTGCGCATACCAGCTGTTCGTCAACATCGCCCAAAAGCTCATAAAACGTGAAAGCTGTCACAGAGAATACCCCCTTTTCGTCAGATCGCTGCGCAAATCCCTGCGAACCCGGCTGAGCGTCTTGCTGACCGCGTTTTCCTTCATGCCGAAGCGTGCGGCAATATCCGCCACGCTGTCGGAATACCAGTAGCGACAGAGGAAAATCTGCCGCTTCCGCTCGGGCAGACGCAGCAGAAACGCATTGACGGCGGCAAGCAGCTCCTGGCGGATGACAGCGTCCTCCGTGTCCTCCGCCCCGGAAACGCAGTCTGCCAGCTCATCCAGGATGAGAGCCGTTTCTCCGCCGCCCCGCTTCCCGGCAACGCGTTTTTGCCAGCGGTTGATGGCGAGGTTGCGGGTGAGCCGTCCAAGAAAGGTTGAGAGGATCGACGGGCGGTGCGGCGGCATAGCGTTCCACGCGCTGAGCCAGGTGTCGTTGACGCACTCCTCCGTATCCTCGGCATCGTACAAAATGTTTCGGGCGATAGCGGCGCAGTAGCCGCCGTAGCGCTCGCTGGTCTCCGGGATGGCCCGCTGATCCCGTGCCCAGTAGAGCGCAATGATCTCATGATCCTGCAAGGGAAAACCTCCTTTGTGTGTCTCTGCTCCGATACACAGCATTCGCGGCAAAATCTGACAGACTTTTTTCGCCGTCCACGATTTTCCTCTTGACAATTATATACGTCATGTGTAGTATAGAATTAAATACGGCAAATGCCGTCGATAGGAGTGGTGATATGAAGCATTTACCTGATACAGAGCTTGCGGTGATGAAGGCGATCTGGACCTGCGGCGAGGACGTGTCCCGCGCAGAGATGGAAAAACACCTGACAGAATACCACTGGACGGCGAATACCGTCAACGCCTATCTTTCCCGGCTGGGAGAGAAAGGCTTTGTCACCTCGCGGAAGGAGGGCAAAAACCTGCTGTACACGCCGCTCGTCTCCCGCGACGAATATCTCGCCTTCGACAGCCGGCGCGTGCTGAAGAGCCTCTACGACGGAAAGCCCCGGAACTTTATGGCGGCGCTCGCGTCCAACGGACTGGATGAGCAGGACGTTGCCGAGCTGCGGGCTTTGCTGGACGAGCTTTCGGGTGGCGGCCGTGGCTGATTGGCTGCTGCGTTTGTTGTCCCTCTCCGCGGGCGGCGCGTTGGCGATTCTTCTGCTTCTCGCGATCGAGCGGCTCGCGGGACTGCGTTACGCGGCGAAATGGCGCTGCCTCGCGTGGCTGCTGCTCTGCCTGCGGCTGGGGATAACGCTGACGCTTTCGATGAACCCGATCATGCCTACCGCGCCGATCCGCGTGGAGGTTCCGGCTGACGCCGTGCTCTACCGGCCCGTCGCGCCGCAGACGGAGAGAACACCCGCGGCACCGCAGCCGTCACAGAACGCGCCTGAGGAGGAAGAACGCGACACAATGGAGCAAGCACCGCAACGACGCCCCCTCAAGCTGTCGGAGGTGCTGTTCCTCCTCTGGGCGCTGGGCGCGGCGGGTGTGCTGGGTTGGGCGATCATCGGACATATCCGCTTTTCCCGCTACCTCCGCCGCTGGGGAACGCCCATTGCGGAGCGCAGGGTATGGGACGTGCTGGATGCTTGGAAAACGGCGCTGGGCTTGCGAACGGTGCCCCGGCTGCTAAGCTGCCCCGGCTTGGACACGCCGATGCTGGCGGGCATTTTTAGGCCCCGCCTCTTGCTGCCGTCCGATCCGATGGACGATACCCGGCTGCGCCACGCCCTGCTGCATGAGCTGACGCACTATAAGCGCCATGACATCGCGTTCAAGGCGCTGGTACTGTGGGTCTGTGCACTGCACTGGTTCAATCCCGCCGTATGGCTCATGCGCCGCGCGGTGGAGCGCGATTTGGAGCTTGCCTGCGACGACGCGGCGCTGCGGGTCCTGCCGGAGAGCGAACGCGCCGCCTACGGCAACACGGTCTTGCAGGCCGCGACAGGGAAGAAAGGAGTGGTATCCGATGCCTAAGACATGGTTTTCCACGCCCTTGTCCAAAAACGCGAAGGACACGGAGAGGCGTATCCGCAACATCTTTGAGGGCCAGCGCCGCCGCCCCGCGGTGCTTGTGCTGGCGCTGGCCGCCGCCGTCGCGCTGCTGTGCGGTTCGGCGGTGGCGGTGCGGGTGAAAAGAACCGTGCCGACCACGGAGGATCGTTGGGAGCGGGAGAAAAAAGAGGCGGCTTACGCGGCGGCAGCCGACGGGAGCGCGGCGCTGCCCGCCTATGTGTACCAGGGCGATGATCCCTGTCTGGCGGCGGTCTGCAACTGGATCACAAGCGGCGAAGGAAGAAAGTATCTGCAAGCGGAGGTCACGATCCCCTGCCCGCTGATTGCGGAGATCGACGATTCCGACCCGCAGGATATCCGTGTCTGGGGCAATTTCTGGGCCCACAGCTACAAGGCCGTCGGGACGACGCTGCTCAGCGTCAGCGGCGGAGAGTGTCCGGGACTGCTGCACCTCAGAGCTGCGGAAAACGGCTATGAGGTGTTCGATGCGGAACTTGTGGGAGACGGTGGGGCGTATGCGAAGGATATGCGCCGCATCTTTGGCACTCTCCGCATGATGAAGCTGGACGCCATCGACGGCGACGCGCTCCGCGCACAGTACATTGCCGATTATGTGCGGTGGAACAATCTGCCGTTTACCCAGTATCAGGCCTACGGCTGGGACCCGGTGCATATCCCCGGCACGCCCGAGACGCCGGAGAGTGCGCAGATCATCCATCTGGTCAGCCCTATGGGTTGGAGCATCGACTATGACCTGCGGGAGTTCAGCCATGACATCGCCTACGGCGAGTTGGAAATGCTGACCGGTGTGGGAGAGCTGCAAGGCGTCAGTATTTATTTTGAGCGTTACACGGACACGGACGTGGAATCCGTCCTTGCCGAGCGGGAGCGGCAGATGGAGCGCCCCCGGCGCGAAGAAACATTCATCGGCGCGGACAGCATCCCTGTCACGTTGGTGCGCGACGCTGCGCTCCGCGATGAGGTGCTCAAGGGCAGTTATGTGCTTGCGCTGAACGAAACCGACACCCTTGCCGTGAGCGTCAGCAACACCTATTATGCCGTTCAAGGCGACACTGTCGTTCCCGGCGCGGACGCGGCGCTGGCAAAGACGCTTGCGACGTTCCGGCTGACGCAGGAGCGCAGTAAGGCGGAGACGCCGCGCGAATCACTCCTGCGCGCATTACGCGGCGAGCTTGCGTTTCCGCTCGATACCAGTCAGACGCGCGTCGATTCCCTCGACCATGGGGTCACCTTGCCTGAATTGACGACAGAGGATGGCGATACGATGGCGCAGGCGGCGTATACATTTCTCGACCTTGACGGTGACGGCACGGAAGAAGCGGTCTATCAGCGAAGCAACTATCGCGGATTCTATGTGCTGCGCTGGTGGAAAGGCAAGGTGTTCGGCTATGAGCTCAACTACCGCGGTATGATGGGACTCAAGCAGGATGGAACGTTTGGTGCATCCGGCGGCGCGGGCGACAGCGGTTATTGCCGACTGCGCTTCAGCGAAACGGGGCTGCTGATTGAACCTTTTATGTGGCGGCTTGAAAACGCGGCGGGGGAGGAAACCTGTACCATCGAGGGTGAGAATATCAGCCACAAGGAATACTTCCGTGCAATGGAGGAACAAAATGCTAAACAGGACGCAGAGTGGATACCTATGGAATGAGAGGGGAGCTTATGATACCCAGAACCTATTTTTCCGCGCCGCTTTCCAAATCCGCGAAGGACACAGAGAGGCGTATCCGCAACATCTTTGAGGGTCAGCGCCGCCGCCCCGCGGTGATCGTGCTGGCGCTGGTCGCCGCCGTCGCGCTGCTTTGTGGCTCATTGGTGGCGGTGCGGACAAAACAAAATCAGACGAACGCGGAGGACGCGGGGGTCAGCAATGCTCCGCCCGAGCCTCCGGGAGAGTGGGAAAACTTGGAACTGCTGCCTGAGGATTACAGCCTCGAACAGGCCAAAGCGGACGGCTGCGTTGTGCTGGAGGACGGACAGATCACGTCGGGTAAGGAACGGTTCCTGCGCTTTGTGGAGGACTGCGCCGACAGGAGAAACGTCTCGGTGCGTATCGCAGAGAACTACACCTTGGGCGACCCGTCCCGCTATGACCCGGACTATTATGAGGAGCTCAAGGACAGTTACCCACGTCTGTACCTCCATGATTTGACCTACGACGGAACGGCCTACACCTGGCGGTGGTATGAGGACGGCGAGCTGGTGAAGCGTCGATACAGCGATCTGCTCCGCATGGAGGATCCGCCGGACGGACCGGGAGCAGCGTGGGATCACGCGATCCGCTATGTGCTGGTGAATGACCCGAATGTGACGTGGGGGGACATCTGATGGTCAGTGCGATGTTAAGCCCGGTAAGACCTATACGCTGGTTATGACGGCGACCGTCAACGGTGTATGCCAACCGAGCACATCGGCTACAGCAAGGAGCTAAATTCTCTGTTGCAACACCATTTGCAATTCGCTATGCATCTGATGTTGCACAGATGGGCATGAGTTTGACTGGAGATACTGCGGGTACGGCAAAGTTCTCGGCAGAACTTACATGGGCGGCATCGTAATCGCCTTAGAAAGGGGCATGACATATGAAAAAATACTTGACTGGAATTCTGTTTCTTGTCGTCACAATCCTTTTGCTTGGCTTGTTTTGGAATTCGTCTGATGAATCCACCAGAAGTGACGTTGTGTCTTACAAGTTTGATTGCAAAAAAATGTCCGTGCAATTCGTGGCTAATGACGGCTATGTCTTTACCGACATTGCTTCAGAATACGATAAACTTGATTTGCCAGATATAGCCGATGAAACTGTGGGTGCACAAACAGTTTCTATTAGTCTTGATCCTTTGCCACTTCGAGATGGTGAGTTTATATATTTGCATCTCAGAAAGCATGATGGAGAAAATCGTGATTTTCAAATACAAATCTATGAAATTCTTTATCAAAGTGAAAAGGAGTTGCATATCGCACGATGCAAAAATAGAGTAGGGGGAATTTACGAATGGGTGGATATTTACAACCCCAAAACGGGCGAACTATCCCATAGCAGATAATTTTTATTGGATTTGATAAAGAAGGGACGTGTGCCGTCGGTTCATTTATCCATAACTTAGGGTCTACTGAAAAACGAGCACAAGTCTCGGGAATCCAAAAAGGCGCAAAAGCCATCGCGCCAGCCGGTGGGCGACGTTGCTGAAAAAGCAGACGGAGGAGTATGACCGCGACGAGCTGACTGACGCCCGCCTCGCGTTCCGTCCGCAG
>Ga0256407_10013978_pt1 | contig 10653 bp, 10 predicted proteins | sample RumenRJG_04DNA_FD_193489 | JGI IMG/M metagenome (GOLD analysis project Ga0256407, IMG submission 193489) | Bovine rumen microbial communities from Lethbridge, Alberta, Canada - RJG_04 | ecosystem: Host-associated > Mammals > Digestive system > Stomach > Rumen | place: Canada: Alberta... | reverse complement strand
CAGACATTTCTCATAGGGTGGTGCCCACTCTATTCGTATGTCTGTTATCCTGTCAATGGTTCCCTCTCCCAACAAGGCATTCATAACCTTTTTCGCTCCCTCCAAGGAAGAAGGGGTAAGCCGCATCGGGATGAAGATATTCCAGGGGATATGCTCGCTGCGAAGCATATTGCAGTAAAGTCCCTGGGGATTATAGAGCCGATGCTTCACGTTGGCAGGATAACGCTCCTTGATGGCATCAAGGATTTCTTGACGGAATCCTTCATAGAAATTCTTCCCGTCCCGGGCATCGTCTGGAAGCAGGAATGCCCCATACTTTCCCAAACGATGATTGGGGTCAAAGCCACAGCCCATTGACTCTCTGAAAGAAGACTGTTTGGCTCGTGCCCTGGCCTTGTCCCTACTGTCACCTCTATATAATAACGGCTCTAACATAACTAATAGATTGCTTTGTGCAAAGATACTTCAAAACATATTATATTGCAAGTTTTTCCTGAATTATATGTTACGATTTACGCCCCAACCCTGAAAGACGGAGCTTTACGGAATAACTATGGACTTCCGCTCTTACTTCTTCTCTTTCTTGGGTATCTCATGGCCTGTCATTCCTGTCTGCCTTGATGCCGAGGACACTCCACAGGCTCCGACCTTATCTGCTCATCCCTCGTTCTGTAACCCTTCACTGCTGCTTGACCCTTTGGATGTTGGCATCATGCAACATCGCCTTTCCATTGCCATTCATAATGAAAGACAGCTGACCATGCCGCTCTTTGACAACCCGTCAAGACCGTGGCAACCGATAAAAGCCTTTTCGTACTGACGGCGCATCATTGTTACCACAACCTATCTGTCATTGTATGTCTTCAAGACATTTTTTACGAGGCGCTGTTAAATACAATTTTCCTTTGCAAAGGTAGTCCAGCGGTGCTCGACAAGGGCGCTCTTCCAGATTTACTCGCAAAAATTGAAAACAAATTAGGGGCAGGTTTGCCTCGATCCTAATTTGTTCATGCCACGACTGGTTAAATTTTGGCGGTAATCCCTTGCTCTTTAGCACCTTTTCCTGGTTACTCTTTTTGGCAACGTAAAATTTAGTTATTAACATCTTAAAAAATTAAAGTTATGAAGACAAACAACAATTTCCAGATTTCAGGTTTCGTAGTAAATGACGCTACCATCAACCAGTTCGCAAAGGCATCAGTTGCCCGTTTCGGTCTCTCAGTCGGTCGTCTTGAAAAGAACGGCGAGAAGGACAGCCGCGTTTCTGCCATCATGAATATCGAGGCATGGAAGAGCAACGAAGCATCCGATGCCCTCAACATCCTCACCAAGGGCAAGCGCATCGCAGTGGAGGGCTACTTTAAGCCCGAGGAATATACCGATAAGGACGGTGTGAAGCACAACACCGTGAAGCTCGTGGCCACCAAGCTGGCTGAGGTTCAGAAAGAACAGGAGGACGAGCCCTCCGAAGAGAAACCCAAGGAGACGAAGAAAAAGGGGAAAAAGGCTAAATAGCCTTCCCTTAACGTAACAACGCTCCGGCCTTCAGGGTCGGGGCGTATCTGTTTTTGGGAAAAACTCTCTGGGTGTTATTCGTATGGGCTTCTTATCCCCGTTTTAGAAACTCCACCCTCCACACCCGGCATCAGCATCAAGGCAACAGAGGTTGCCCCAGTCTTTAACATTCAGGGGGCTGAAGGCTCGCTGGATGTCAAAGACTATGATGATTATGAATCATCAGCTGCCTATACCAACTTTTATGTCTACCTCCACATAATCCTTCCGTCTAAGGCAATCACGGCTTTCCCCGACCTCTTGCAGTCCGCTCCAACGGCCATGCCATATTCTTGGATGACTGTCTTCAACGCCATCTAAGGATGTGGCATCTTGTTGTCACAAACTTGATAGCCAGGAGCCATGAATGCTTCAGATGGGAGGATTATACCAACCTTCTTTGGGGGCTATAGATTCCGACCTCCACCCATATACCTATTTATATATTCCACCCATACAGAGTTTGTTCCTTGTTCGTGCGAGCATGAATAAGTGGCAATCCCTGTCTGGTATCTGCGGCTGAACAGACACTCCTACAGAAAGTCTGTTTATTTCAGCCTGTTTCCTCCTATCTGATTCCACCTGCCAACCCTATTGTCTTTAAAGAACCAACCGCCAACCCCTTTCTTGTTATTTACCTTCGGAACCGGCCAGATGCCATACGCTGGTCCTGTCAGAGCCAGCAGCAGCGCATGGTAACTGACTGGCAGGATGCTGTCATGGACACTCCTGCGGAAAGTCCATCTGTAGACAGCATCATATTTGTGATATGATTTCCCTCCACCCACCCTTTCTCTTTTCTATTTTAAGATTGTTATTTCTCGATTACTTTATTTATCATGGCATATCCACAAAATTTGTACATTCATAAATAGGAGCTCTAGTGTATCAACTTTATATGATTACAATAATCATGTAGCCGTTTTGTCTACACTTAAAGTCGGGGAAAATAGTCAAGAAAGAAATAAAATCCCAATTAATTGCACCAAAATTTTGCAATATCGTTTCTTCTTTCTATTTTTGCAAATTAGAAAATCTTCAACTATGCCTGAATATAAACATGTACCTTTCAGATATCAGATCCTGAACAGATGCTTCAGGAATCCTTATAGAGAATACACCATTGACGATCTAGTGAATGAGTGCAATAAGGCCTTGCGCAATGTAGGCAAAACAGAAGTCTCAAAACGTACCATTCAGAACGACATTAATATATTGGAGGCAGACTACGGAATTCAATTAAATGAAAAACTTAAACGTGGCCGCCAAAGGCTTTATCGATATGTCGATACCAACTATACTTTACCAATAGTCCGTATCAATGACGAAGAGCGCCACAAGCTCCAGGATGCTATTCGTATATTAAACCATTTCGAAGGTGAACCTTTGTACGATTGGGCAAAAACATTATTGATGCAGATAGAGGGCGGACTGTTTGATGAGGATTCTTCTCAGGTAGTTTCGTTCCAAACCAATATAGATTTGAAAGGGCTCAATCATTTCAGCAAACTACTTCAGGCCATTATCACAAAACGAGTGTTGAAACTGAAATATACGCCTTACGGCAAAGACCAGCTTTCCGCTACAATCTATCCTTATTATTTGAAGGAATATAATAATCGTTGGTTTCTGATTGCTCAGGCAAAAGGCTACGATTCATATGCAAACTATGCACTTGACAGAATTGACGAATTTAAAGAGGTTGCCTTGCCTTACAAGGAACCAGAGGTTGATTTTAGTGAGTATTTCGATGATGTGGTAGGAGTATCGGTGCCCGAAGGAGAGCCTGAAGACATAATTATTAAGGTAGACAAGAAGCGTTTTAACTATATCAGCACCAAACCTATCCATCTTACTCAGCGAATTATGGAAGAGACGGATGATTACGTCGTCATTTCCATTAATGTAAAGGTAAATCGTGAACTCGAAGCTTTGTTGTTGTCCTTTGGCTCCGACGTAAAAATCCTTTCACCAGATACTTTTCGCAAGAGAATAGCCGAGAAAATTCAGGCAATGAATCAAAAATATATGAACTGTGAAGAAAACTTGCATAATTAAGTGGTAATTTTGCGCCAGAAAACAAAAATATAGATATATATGATTAATTCAATTGGTTTTAAAAACTTCCGCCGTTTCACAAACTTTCCTGAAATTGACCTGGGCGATATCACCATTTTGGTTGGCGGAAATAACGCTGGTAAGTCAACACTCGTCAAGGCTATGCTTTTGATGCGTGACTTTTTAAATAGCAGAATAGAGCGAGTTGAAGATACAAAGAATATTTTCAAAACATTCACTCGCCCGCAATTCAGTTTTGATACTGAACATGCCAATATAGGGGATTTCTATCGTGCTTTCTGTCGTCAAAGCCCACGAAATGAAGATACGATTTCATTTTCCATGACTATCGACAAGTTCAATTTTACTGTGAACGTTCGAGGTGAAAGGAGATCTGGCTTTATTCCAGAAGTGACAATGATAGCCGTATCAAATGAAAACAGAGGCGTTACATTTACATTTGACTTCGTAAAAAGCCAAATGACCGCGCTCTTTGGTTACGATAGAGAGACACCTAATAATGATTTAACGGAAAACAATTCTGTTGAACAAAGGATTAAGGATTTGAATGAAGCCCTCTCAAAAAGCAAAGATTTAGATGAAATTTCTAAAATAAAGCTTGAACTTGAGCAGTTAGAAAGAAGAGCACATCTCCTTTCTTTGCGTGACGTTTTTGCTCAATCCACAGAAATGCGTGTAACAATAGACATGTCATATTTTACAGGAAACAATGTCGGAAAAATGGTCATTCCCGAATTGATAAAGGGCTTTGCCCATTATTCTGGAATAGGAACTCTTGGCGACAAACGTTCTAAGGAATATAAGGAGCAAGAGGCAAGTAAGAATTTTCTTAAAGGAAAGGAATCTCTTATCTTAGCTATGTCTGAGGAGGTTGAAAAAGCAATTAACAGCCAGACCATTGAATATATATACGCTCATTCTGTAAATCACTCTTCTTTATATGCTGAATGTGCAAATTCAAATGATTATACAAAGCGTACAATACATGAATTTTACAATGCACACATATCTTCAGGTGATATAAAGCACTCTATACCTAAAGATGAAGAGTTCAAAATGATAGAAGAATGGCTCGGTTATTTTGGAATTGGTAAGTCACTGAAAGTGTTGCCATTAAACGGTGACAATTATCGAGTAGTTATTTTTGATGATGAAAATCCAGAGATTACTGGTGAAAAGCGAAAAGGTTATCCTGGTGGTATTGACTTGACTGACAAAGGAATGGGATCTATCCAACTAGTCATTCTATTACTTCGTCTTGCCACACTTATTCGTAAATACAAAGGCCAGCAACTTACCATTTTGTTGGAAGAACCCGAGCAAAATTTGCATCCTGCATTGCAAAGCAAATTGGCAGATTTGGTTAATACTGTAAACAAGGACTTTAGAGTACGTTTCATCATAGAAACACACTCTGAATATCTTATTCGCAAAACTCAGGTTCTTGTTGCAGCAGCAAATAAGTCCATTGATCATGTTGAGATACCTTTCAAGGTCATTTATCTCCCGGATAATGGTAAGCCTTACGATATGTCATATCGCACAGATGGAAAGTTCTCTAATGAATTTGGCCCCGGTTTCTTTGATACAGCAGCAAACTTAGCATTTGAACTATTCTGATATGAATATACATATTGACAAGCCCAATCTTTTGTCTATAATTCATTCGGCAAAGAATGATAAATACAAGGACTGCATGCGAATGTTGAAGAATAACTTCAATATATTCTTCTCTTTTGAAAAAGATGATATAAAAAAATTTGATGTCTTGGAAAAGCAGGATGTCATGGATTGGATAACTCAGATGACCACCGGTATAAGCAACGACAATAGTGATCCCATAAAATGGGGATGCACATTCCCTACGAGGCCATTAGATATTTCTTCTTTTAAGCCTGAAGAATTATCGTCCGTATACTGTTTGTCTAAGGAAAATGATTCAAAACTTGAAACAATTGCAAATAAAAACAATATTATTATTGCTTTGGAAGGTCAAGAGATAGAAGTTTTGTCATCGCTATACTTTGATGACTTTCAGTTTACTGAAAATATTTTCTATGAGATATCATCTTGGGCTGATTTAGAGAAATACACTTCTCCATGTACTGATATCATTATTGCAGATCCTTATCTATTTTCAAGCCCAGAACTTTATCAACAAAATATATATTCTTTGATAAGGGTCCTTACAAAAAAGATTAAGAATTCAAAGGTGAATATCGTTATATTTACTTTAAAGTCAAATCATGATCGTTTAACAAATACTGATTTTGAACCTGACTGGGATACGATTTACAGTAAGATTAGAAAGTGTGCAGAAAAGTATTCTACTTTTAATGTCACATTTGTAACTGCCAGTAAAAAGACATTAGATGAACATGATCGCACAATCTTTACGAATTACAAATACTTTGCAAGTGGAGATACCTATAATTATTTTGATTCTAAAGGAAAAAGAATAACGAGTGGAAGAAATCTCCATGCTCATAGTAAAGTTAGTAAAGTGAATGCTAAAAATTCTAATATATTTTTACATGATATGCAGCAAATAATAAATAATATAAAGGGAAAAAATAATGACGCATTAATAAAAAAGGATAAAAAAAGCAATTTCCTGAAGTTTTAATCAACTATGCAAGAAACTTGCACAGATAATAAGTACCTTTGCATCAGAAAAATAAATAGACAAGAATGAACGAAGAACAAAATATACAGGTATCTATAACAAGGATTTGGCAGGTACTATCTCATGTTAGGGGAGTGATGCCAGACATGGAATTGCAACAGTTTGCTATTGCAATGACATTCTTGCGTCGTATAGACTGTTTGATTGGAAAATATGCTCAGGAAAGTGCCTCATTTTATTCAAATAACAGTAAGAGACTTAGCAATGAGCGTCTTGCAGAAAAACTTTGCGAGATATCTGGTGGTTTCCCATTCTACAACCATTCTGGATATACTTTCAATGGTATATTGAATGCAAATAATTCGGTAGAAGTCGTGATGAATTCTTATCTCCAAGGCTTTAGTGAGAATGTATTGGAATTCTTGGATGGCATGAATTTTAATCAGAATCTTGCCTTCATGCAACGTCAGTCCAGATATTTAGTTGATATGATCAATTTATATACTGAAATTGACCTTTCAAGTTCTGCTATCGACAATGAGGAATTCATACATATCATCACATTGCTATTGGGCAATGAAGGTAAGGGGTCCCTGGAGTTTTACACTCCCATAGAACTATCAGATTTAATTGCCGAATGTTTGCTTTCAGATGACATTCGTGGAGAAAAGAATAACTTTGCGACCATATATGATCCTGTTTGCGGAGCTGGTAGTATGCTTGCTATCGCAGGTGAGAAAGCAAAACAACTTGCGGTACATCAAGATAACATATCTCTTTATGGACAAGAGATAAATATGTATTGTTGTTCTATTGCTAAGGCAATAGCTCTTCTTGCAGGAAACGAATACAGTCAAATTCATTATGGAAATACTTTGACTGACGACATGCTTCCTGATGACAAATTCCAATATATCATAGCTCATTTTCCATTTGGACTTTCTTGGAGTGCTTTCAGAAAGAGTATTGAACAGGAAAGCCTATATCCTTCTGATCGTTTCTATTTAGGACATCCATCCACTCATGATAGCCAGTTCCTTTTTATTGAGCACATCCTTTCAAAGATGGACTATAATGGTAGCCGCGCAGCGTTCATTACTACAGGTTCTGTCTTGAATAGTGGTTCTGCAAATAGTGGGGAATCACGAATACGCAGATGGCTCTTTGAGAGAGATATGGTTGAAACTATCATTGCATTACCTCAAGGTGTTTTGCTTGGGACAAGCATACCTGTATATCTCTGGATTATCACAAACAAGAAAAAGGAATCTCGAAGAGGGCGTGTACGTCTTATCAATGCATCTGCAATAGCAGAAAAGAAAAGCAGATATCCTTTGGACGATAAATCTATAAAAAAAATTGTTGAAGAATATAAGTCAGATATCGTATCCACAATGTCTGTCTATGTTGAGAATGAACAATTCGGTTTCTACGAAGTGGGACTCCTCGAGAATGACAAGAAAAAGGAGACCGTATCTATCTCACTTGATACAGATATTCAAGACTTTATAAAGAAAGAACGGCAGCCATTTGCAAAAGGTGAGATAACTGTTGACTACAACTCGGTGGAGAAAGGTTATTCTGTGCAATTTGGAAAGTTCTTCAAGCAGGAGGAGACTCCCATCGCTTCATTGAAAGAAGAAGCGAATAATGTGATGTCTGTAATCGATGCGATTTCCTTGTTAAAGCCCAAGATGGAGCAGATCTTGGCTAACGATGAGGACATCACCATTTCAGACTCATGGCGTGAGTTATCTCTACGATCTATAGCTAAAATTGTTACCGGTTCAGGTAAACCCACGACACAAGATGCGGAAGGACTTCCGTTGCTTTCTGTTCCGTATTTAAGGGGCAAATCTGATAACGAATGCACGTATGCTGTCACACCAAGAACAAAATACTCTACCGATGAAGATGTGATCCTTGTAGTAAAAGGAGCCAACTCTGGTGAAGTGTTCAGTGGCGTAAATGGAATTCTTTCTACTTCGTTGGCAGCAATTAAATGTACGAACAATTCCCTTATTATTCCTCAATACCTCTATTACCTTATTAAAGGAAATGAAAAGAAAATAATGGGAATGGCAGTAGGCGCCGTAATTAAATCTTTAAATGCGCAATCCATAATGGACCTCAAATGCAAGATTCCAACTATTGGGGAGCAGAGGAAAATTGTCAAGTATCTTGATTCTGTTATAGCCATTATTGACGTAAATCTTAAAGCCCTAAAGAGCGATAATAACACATTGGCAGAGTTCCGTCAGGTGCTGATAGAGAACGTTATTGGGGGAAAATATCCTATCGGGTAACTTTAAAAAAACATAGAATGGGAAAGCATCATAAACATCATATCATTTTGAACAGATTATGAAAAAGTTTAATTTAAGTACAAACGAATTAATTGACTATTTAATTAAAAAATTAGTCAAGGGTGATGAAGTTTATATTGACCTCATTACCAATGATGTGGTTACTAGCTATTTGTGTCTTGATGATATCGAAGATAAAGAGCAGAGAAAAGCAGAAGCTCACAAGCTTCTTGATTGCTTGAGAGACAAACCGTTGTATATTTTCGGAAAGGACATTAGCTATAATGAACTGATGGGTGATTTAATGGATTTGCCCATTGGCGATGTTGATAAAAAAACATTTGTCCAGATTGGCGATCGTGACAATGGTGATTTTGCCCAAACTTTCTACCCGATGAAGGTTATTGTCTAATCATTCATATCTTGGATGCAGGCATAAGAGAAAACGAAAAAGCTCTGGGAAGCGAGTGTCATACCCAGAATAGTTGAACGCTGTGAGAACTACGAACAGCGTATCAAGGACTTCTATCACCTATGATGAGCTGACCTGTCAAAAAAGTGAAAGACCGATGGAAAACTCCACCGGTCTTTTCTTTATATAGGGTCAGCTTGGCTCGTGGCCTTGCTTCTGTTTGCTTGATGGTCAGTTCACGGCATGCTTGATGCTGCGTACTGAGGTCTTGTTAGCATCATACTTGACGGTTATCTTGCCGCTCCTGCGGTTGTAGCTGGCATCCTTTACGCCACGGACGGCCATGGCCATGGCTTCCACATTCTTGTGTCGTGCTGCCTTTTTGTTTACCTTGAAGGTGACTGTCTTGATGTCGGCACGGTAGGCATGGTGGTTGTAACTCTTCTTTTTGTCGAAAAAGCGCATTTCCATCTTGTCCTTATCCTTACCAGGCTTCTTGTCTACTTTATTGTTTGCCAGTGCGGGAACCGATGTGATGGCCATGATCATCATAGCTGCTATCACTTTATTGATCTTCTTCATAATCTTCATTTTTTATTGTTATACTTTTTGTTTTCAGAACCAGTTTCGTTCCTGATTCTGGTGCAAAGGTAGTGTGTTTGGGCTTCCTGCCAAACGGATTATTCCTATTCCTGCCTTGGGATTTTCCTATTTATCATGGGAAAATCCCGTTGTCTCCTTTTATGATTGCCATCTTTGTCCCTGCTACGTCGCCATCATCCTCATGGCATCCAGTCGGGGTATTTGACGCTTTTTCAAGTGCAAAGGTAGCGTGCCCTGATGACCCTGCAAGTACCGACGGGCTATTTCAGAAGAAAAGCCTTATGGCAGCCTTCCACTTTTGGCGGTACAGACTCCCTTCGGTCATTTGCACGGTCAAAAGCGGTATTCCATGTCTTTTCTCCAGAAATTCCTTGCTTTGGTCATCTGCTAAGGACACGCATTCACCGGCACAGAAAAAGTCTATACCCGACAGGTTATGCCGATGAAAAAAAAAGCTCCTTCGCAGGAGATGGATTTTAGAAAAAGTCTTCCCCTCAAGGAAATCCGATAAAATCAAATCACAATGACACAGAGCATCAGAACACTTACAACGGCAGAAAAGACATTCATGGAGAGTGCCAGGGACGAGAACTCACTGCTGTACCGACCGATGAAGGACATGTTTCATGTCTCGCCGAGCACCGACAAATGGTGTGTATTCATGTGGAATAACCTCATGGCAATATCAGACACCTTGGAAGAGGCGAACGATACCATGCTGAAACTATATAACGCTTAATCAATATGAAGAGAATGAAGAAAGAGACCTTTGACAACATCCCCGAATGGGCGATTTATTTCCTTGCCTATGGGGAGAGTGATGAACTGACGGAAGAGGAAGTGGACGAAGTGACCACCTTCACGACCATCAATTTCCCAGTTGGCTACACCATGGATGTGAAATGGGACAACTACCGCGAGTTTGACACACACCCGGCTTTCGGGCTGCCCTGCAAGACCTATCAGGTGGACTTCTACAAGCATTAAAAGGTAACGTGGGGACTAACCATCCCCACACTATAATTATTAAATATGTTTTACGAAACGAACTGCACACAAGTAACCATTGACAA
>Ga0256407_10013970_pt1 | contig 10656 bp, 9 predicted proteins | sample RumenRJG_04DNA_FD_193489 | JGI IMG/M metagenome (GOLD analysis project Ga0256407, IMG submission 193489) | Bovine rumen microbial communities from Lethbridge, Alberta, Canada - RJG_04 | ecosystem: Host-associated > Mammals > Digestive system > Stomach > Rumen | place: Canada: Alberta | collected... | reverse complement strand
ATAAGAAGTTCTATAGCACCGGTTGCATATTTGATTTTATCCGCAGGCAAATCACCGATAATCTTGAGTGCGGCGGCAAGGATAAGTATCGATGCGGCCATCTTTATCATAAAGTTGCCAACACTCTTATACTTGTCGGCCCCCTTACCAATCCATTTACCGAATATTCTCTCGATGAAATTACCCTTCTCGGCGGTCTTAGCCATCTTGTCCGCTTTTCCGAGAATACCAGTAATTACGGCGAATGATGCAACAAGACCCGCTACAGTTGAGCCGAATAAGCCGACTGACTGAGCGGCCTTCTCGGCATCGATTTGGGAGAGTAAATATAACGAGCCGGCAAGCATCGAAAGAGCGATGGCGTATTTAATAACAGTATCTGCTCTAATCGAAGCCGTAAGCTCCTTAAGACCTGCTGCCAAATTGGTAAATACGCCTTTAACGCCCGCCGAAAGTTTTTCGATGTTCTTAAATATGTTCTCAAGAGATTTGAACACATTTTTGAGCATATCGACGATGCTCGTTGCATGCTCTATTGGTCTAAATATAGCGTCAATACCTTTGGCCAATGCACCAAACAATGCAAATAGACTAAGCTTCCTAATCATATTCACAATGACTGTTACGTTACCAAATGTTGCAGCAAGTTTCTCTATTGTGTGATCAAGTAATTCAATAACAGTATTTACGATCTTAACTACGCCGTCATAGACAGCCTTGACCGCTTTGGCTAACTCGTCAAATATCCTGATAATCAGACCAGCTGCCGCGCCTGTAATTTCTGTAACATGAAGTAATTTCGTAACGCCCTTCAAAAGGCTATTAATACCGTCAATAATAGTTTGGAATCCTTTGCTGTCGGCCACATAATTCAAAATTTCTGAGGTGAACTCCGCAAAAGCTATTACAGTTTTACCAAGAAGCTGCCATAATGGTTCAAGAGCAACTATTACCGTGCCAACAATTGAACCAAATCCTCTAAAAGCACCCTGAACCGCCTCAAGAACATCCTTCAACCCTGTAAATATCTTTGATAACTTATCTGCAGTATTGAATAATTTATCTCCGGAATCAGAATTTCTAGCCGCCTCATGCCATGTCCACATCCATTCGCTTAACTCGTCCTGTGTCATAGCTTGCTGAAACTTGCTAGACTGTGAATACAAATCCTGAAGCGCCTCGTCAAATTCTTTTAAACCGATTGTTCCCTTCTCGATTCCTTTTTCAACATCATCCATAGATATATTAAGATAATCAGCAAGCATCTTAATGCCGTCTATCTTATATCCATGTCCAAAATTCTCCAATCCGGCTCCAAGATCATCTATCGCCCCTTTTACAGCGGTGGCGGTATTACCGAAAGCGTCTAACAGATTAGCTTCATGCTTCAAATTACCGCCAATCCACTCACGCAGTGGTGCTCCAAATCCTTTGTCATTGTCATTGCGTTCCATAAACTTAAGAGAATATGACAAAAGATCAAAGAACTGCGTCGCTTTCTGAGACGCCTTACCAAGAAGTGTTGTTGAGGTCGTAAGCGCCCCAGCAATCTTTTCGTGTAAAACATCCACTAAAGGGGTTATGGAGTTTAAAATATCCCTCGCTCCGGTGAGCGCAGGACCATAAAAGTCCGCACCAATTCTGGCGAGAGCTGCTTTAAGGTCCTCCATAGCACCCTGGAACATCTTGGTAGAGTCCTTGGCATGCGAACCATAAGCATCAGCCATTGCATTGGCAAAAGTCTGGAAATCGATCTGACCCTTACGAGCCATTTCACTTACTTCTGCTTCCGTCACGCCAAGCGCTTTAGCAATAACAGCGGAAGCATTAAGACCTCTTACAGCAAGTCTTCTAAATTCCTCAGCTTGCACTTTACCTTTACCAGCGGCAGTGGTGAATATCTGTGAAATATCTTCGAATGATGAACCAGACATCGATGCAACGCCTGCGATACCCATAAGGATTTTAGTCATACTCTCATTCATGACCTGAGTATCTTTCTTGGTACCATCGGCCATCTTCTTCGAGCTTTTCTCAACACCTACGTTCGATGCTACAAGTTGTGAAGCGGCTTTAGCGGCAACGTCATAAGAATACGCAGTGCCAAGAACAGCGTCCATTACTTCCTTGTAATATGACAGGTTCTCATTTCCTTTAGATTTCTCGACATTTAAACCCTCGAACTGAAAGCTTGCCTGTTCGATGTTCATAGCTCTCTGAAGACCTCCGCTTGTTATAGGAGATATCAGGTTGCTTACTAAACGAGCACCAGTTCTCGCGATGTAGTTGCCGATTGTCATAAGCGCACCAGTAGCGATCTTTTCAAGCGCGTTAAATTTTTTTCCAGTTTCGTCAACGGATTCGCCTAAGCTATCAATATTAACATTCTTTGCCGATTTAGTTATCCCAGATAGACCATTCCTCTGGAAATCATCTAATTTACGATTAAGGAGTTCCAATCTCGTAGAAGCTTCTTCTGCTTTTTTAGCAAAGTCGTCGCTCTTAAACTGCAATTCTACGACTTTTGTCTCAACAGTTTGGCTCATGAGCTTGTCACCTCCCTCCATAAATCATCAGCAAGCTTTTGAAACACATCCAGCATCGCCGGATTAATAAAATCATTACCATAGACATAGCCCCCGGTACCGGTTCCATGTCCATACTGAACTAAAATAGCGACGTTATAGCCGCCTTCGATGTCGCTGTTATGCCATTCGATAGTGACATCTCCTCCGTTCTTAAGAACAACGTAATACCAAGAAGAGGCCATAACCCCGGTATCCTTTGGAGAAGCCTGTTGTAAAGCTTCAACTCCTCTTTTTCCAGCTTCATCGTAATACTTCTCAAACGGGTCAGGTTTAGAAAACTTTTTTAGAAAAGCAAGTGTCTTTTCCCAACCATTACTCGCCATATCATTTACCCCTTCGAATTAAACTTTGCTCTACGAGCAGCATTCAGAGCTTTGTAGCGAGCCGCTGTTTCTTTCTGCGACATTTTCTTAGGCTTCCCATTCTTAATGCTGCAAATCTTTATAAGCGTCAAAAGACGATTGATGTGCCACTTCTCACAGGAAAAAGGAACCCCGGTCGCAGTCATCCAATAATAGATGAGCTCAGAAGTGACAACCTCTGAGCTCGAATGACTATCGTTTTCACCACTGAACCAAGTAGCAGTCATAGGATTAGCAATGTATTCGGTAATATCATCGATGTTCTCTTGAGTAAGACAGGTGTAAACGATGTCTGGTACATTTTGTGTTATCGTCATACACTTTATGTAATCCAGATTCATCTCAGTTGTCTTCTTGTACGACTTCGTGTCCAAATATGGTTTATGCCATTTTGATTCCCATTTTGAAATTGAGAGCAAAGAGTGCTCCAAACGCAATTCCTGCTCATGAACAACACTAAAAGTATTAGTCCGTTCATCGAAGATTTCTGTCTCGGGAATCTTTATCGTAAGCATAACTACTCTCCTGCCTCTACTTCGGCTTCAGTATCAGAATCAAGTTCCTTCAATGCCGCCTCTATCTCATTCTGGGTTGGTCTGACATCCGATGGGAACATGCCCATAAGGAACTCAGTGGCTTTAGTTATGTCCTGAAAAAGATCATCCATAAGAAGAACCGAGTAGGCTTCTGATGTCATGAACAAATCACCAAGACGGCGACCCTGGGCATCGAACTTCGTAAAGAATCTTCCATCTTCCGACTTTTCACCATATCCAAGACGGATAACGTCCTTAAGAAGATCGAAGAATGTGACAGCATCTCTTCTCTTGAGCGCATCTTTGAGAGTATCGATAAGCTTTTCTTCGCCACCCTTTATATACGTCTCAAGAAGCTCTGGCTTTGACAAATGGAAGTAGAACGTCTCTGTTCTCTCGTTGTCATTGAAATCTGTATATGTGATCGTCTTTGATATCATGGTTTTTCTCCTTTTCATTTAAAAAGGAGGTGACCAATTAGGCCACCTCCAAAAGCATTATTACTGTGCCTTCATGAGAGTATAGATCTCACCTGGAAGCGGAAGCCTTGGACCATCACCCTGTGTTGAACCGTAGAGAATGCCCTCAAGAGCTTTGAGCTTTGTCTCGTTAACTTTTGTCGAATCGATGTTAACTGTAGCTGTTGGTCTGTACGCAACGCCGTTGATAGTTCCTACCTCAACCGGAGTTGTGCTAACTTCCCAAGACATTGTCGAAGCTTCAGGCGAATCGTTGATTGTCTGATGGTTCTTCTCGGATGGGGAAGCAGAACAGCCATAAACAAGATGGAGAATATATCCATAGCTCTCTCCCTTAACCTCGTTACCAAGCTTTGTAACGTAAGAGAATCCGAACTTCTTTCTTGCCTGCTGTCCGATCGTCACACCGTCTACAAGATCGGCTTCGCCATTGCACTCTGCAAACTCATCAGGATAGTAATATGCCTCGATGGTTGCTGCGTACTCCTCGGCCGACATAAGACCGAGGTATTTGATATTATCGGCATAGACCTTAGTCTCCTCAGCACCAGATGGGCTCTCGTTTACGGCAGAAAGACCATTCCAAGCAACACCAGTTGTATATGCACCAGCATCGCTTATTGGGTACAGAACACCTTTCTCTACACCTACTTCGTACTTACGTGTACCGGCATCATGCCATGTAATAGCCATTTATTTCCTCCTATAAATATAACTCGAAAGTATCATGACTCAGATTGTCCTTCTTAAAGTGGCGATTGTATGAACATTTCGGCCATTCAAGCATTGCTTCGACAATCGGGCTTTCTACTTCCTTTGAAATCACTGTGATCGTATACATGGTATGGTGAAAATATGGATCATTATCGGCGTAAGTCTGTCGAATCGTATTGCGATGATAAACTATCGCCGGATACTCCAGCTTCACACTTTCAGGCGGCTGATAATATACATGTACGTTACCGCCTTCACCAAGAACATTAAGAAGTGCTCTGTGCAAGTCCATTCGGGTCTGCATTATAAACACCTCCTACTGACAATACGATTCTTGGATATTGGACAGAAGCAGATTCGATCTTCCACTTCTGTCCTTTCCATACCACATACTTCATTAACTGAAAATTTTCATAGGCGAACGGATCGGCTACTATACTGATAGAGTTACTTAGAACGACATCGTCATTCAGATTAGAGCCCGAGCTCCATCTGGAAGAAAGCTGATCGATGTCGCCAAAATATGGTCGCTCTTTATAAATCTCTTTCCAGACTCCAGTCGGCTCACCATCGACATACTCTTCAGTAGTTATTAAGTAGCCGACTTTACCGCTAAATCTCGCCATTTATGACCTCCAATTAGCTTTCGCCGTTCCCACCAGCAGAAGCTGCGGCAACTGCTTCCTCGATAACGATAGCTGACTTTGGTCTGATCAGAGCACCAGAGCATCTGGTCTCGATGAGGTACTTCTCCTGGTTGTAGTCGATGTCGAAGTCGTCGAACATCTCTACAGCTCCGCCCTTATCTGCTCCTACATTGTAGTCATCAAGGTTCAGAGCGATACCGATCAGTTTGAATGTGCCAGTCTCAGTAGTTCCAGTTCTGGCAGCTCTTGTCTGGTTCTTGAACACAGGAACCGGGATAATTCTGGAAACACCCATCTCAGCAGCGAGTTCTGCTGCAGACTTGTACAGTCTCTCTCCGATCTGGTTTCTCATCAGAAGAGCTCTTGTAAGGAACCATCTGTCGCAGAAGAACAGCGGCGAACCGGATCCCTCATAATCTTCCTGAGACTCGATAGCAGCATCGATAATAGCGTTAGCTTTGTCGTCGTTTGTTGCGTTTGCAGCGAATGTCAGGGACTTTCTTACTACATACAGATCGTCATCCTTCCATACCGGTCTGATGCAGTCTTCGTCGATCTTGTCATCGTCAACGGATGATCTTCCATCGGAGATAAGGAATGCTCTGGCGAGTTCCTCGTCAAGCATCATTCTCATCTCTTTCTTGAGCCATGCTACGATATCGAAGTCGACGATGTCGCGGATGTCATCCTTGTCGAGTTTCTGCTTCTTGTATACTGTTGTTGGAGTTGTTGATCTCTTGAGCAGCTTGAATACTTCCTCGGCCTTCTTCTTACCCTTAATGTATCCCTTAGCCCTTGCCTCGTCCATTGTGATATCGGCGAATACGGACTTGATTCTGCTGAATGGTGTGTGATGTACGCCGTTCATAACAACGCCAACCCACTCCTGATTTCTCTTGATGAATGCCGGTGGATTATCGAGAGCTTTTGCTTCAGGGAACAGGTAGTCGATGTTAGCAACACCGTATTTAATAGTGTGGCCTTCGTCATCTGTTACTGCGTGCATGAGTGTGCCGCCTTCAAGTCTTGCATCAACAGCATCCTTGAGGCTTCCATATCTCTTCCAGTCCTTTGTGAAGATCTCTTCGATATCGGAATGGGACAGGACTTCAGTGTTAGCGGCTTCACCTTCGAAAATATTGTGAGTCATTTCTTCATCTTCTCCTTCGTCTTTTTCTTCGTCATCAGGCAGATCTCCATTAAGAGCATCCTGTATTGCCTGACCGATCATAAAGTAAGTAACTTTCTTCTGTTCTTCGTTCATAGTGTCGAAGACTTCCTGGACGGTTTTACCCTCTTCCTTCTTTTCTTCTGTTTTAGCTTCCTCAGCCATAGGTTCCTCCTTTTCTTTAGTGCCATCTGAATGCTCGATCGTCTCTTCTGATGTTTCGACCGGTGTTGGTTCCTCCGGCTCTTCAAAATCACTGTGGCAAATGACCCCATACTCCTCACCGATAAACTCGATGTAAGCAGCTCCTCCTTCAGAGTCGTCATGAGACATTACATCTTTGATCCTTGCTCCAGGGTTAGCACCGGCAAGAACAAGACTGACTTCACGAATCTTTCCGTGGAGTACATCTTTGAGTCCCTGTCCCTTATCTTTCTGCTTAAGCTGGTCTGCAAAGATCGAAAGTCCAACAATGTCTCCGTTATCGAGAATGAGTTTTGCAGCTTTACCGCTTTCGGTTTTGTTAAATTTGCCATAGCATTTAACGCCCTCAGGTTCGTTCTTAAGGAGTGCATGTCCGAGAACACAAAGCGGATCTCCATGCTGATGGTTGTAAAGAAGTGGAACGGTAATGCCGTCGCAATCTTTAAACGCATCCCTTCTAATAGTTCGACCATCAGAGCAAAGACGATCATTCACAGTGGCCCAACCAACAAAGTCGTAATTCTGATCCATTTTGAATTGTTCCTTTCTGTGTGTTTTCCAGCTATTCAAGTTCAGACACTAAAACCTCGGCAGGCGGTTCTGTCTCTATAGGAGGCTCTGTACCACCGGCATTCGGTTCACCAGAATACTGATTGTATTCGCTAGGTGCAATGTTCTTGTTTCTCAGTACATCAGCGTTTGGATCAGTAGATGGTTTCATACCGATATGCTGCCTCATTTCATTAGAGGTAATGATTTCGTTTCTAGTCAGAGAATCTCCGACAGAAGCGATGTCAGTAAGCGAGAGCAAACTGAACTGGTCTCTAAAGAAAGCTATCTTGTGCTTGTACTGCTGGGATCGTGCTGTTTTTGATAAGAATTTACGATTCATTTCATCGACAACAGCTGTCAGAATCGGTTCAATAGTCCTCGAATAGTAATTATTCATGGTCTTCTCGTCCGCTGTATTGTTTAGAATCTCCTTCGTAATACACAGCTCCGAGTAAAGATCCTCTTTGAGGTTTTGAACCTGCGTCAAAAGATTGTTCTCAACAGGTCGATTAAGTTGTGTAATCTTTTCTGTCGCATCGGTATAAGCGATGCCGTATTTCGAACCGACAAGTTGAGTCTCAATTGTTTGACGACGTGACTCCGCCTGCTGACGACGACTTTCAGACTTGATTGTGTATGGGAGCTGGATGATAAGATCGAGCTTCCCGGAGCTTGACTGCTCATCTACATAATCAAGAAGATTTAACTTTCGATTAAGACGCTGGAACGTAGAGTTCGGACTATTCATAGTCGAATAGAACGGATTCTCAACGATTCCAAGCTGAGATTTTGGCAGAACGATTTCCTGTCTCTTCCCGATGCGTTCATCGTAGAGATTTACTTTTACGTGCTTAGGAAACCACTCCACGATCTCCCCGATTCTCATGTTCTCAATCCGATAGGATTCAGTCTTATCGGGATTTATTGATGTTTCGACCGGAACGATTGCCACCACACCAACTTCCAATAAGGTCTTATAGAGGTCCACCTTAAAGGCGAATCCGGTCTGATCTATATTGGCAGAGGTATTCAGACAATAATTAAGACCCGAATCAACGACTTCTTTAAATCTGTCATTATCATCGAGTCTAACGTGTTCGATATCTATAGTTGCTGCATCAATAGCCATTCTTGTGACTATGGCCGCTACAGACGATCGTTCTGAACTTCTGGGGAGTGGTCTTCGATCCGGTCTATAAGAATAGCCTGGTCCGGTATTCACATAGAGAGCTGTTGGGTCTCTATTTGTAAATGCATTCCAGGCATGTTGGAGTCTATCTCCTAATGACATAAACTACCTCCTATAAAAACCTACTAGCAAATCGCAGACCTCTTTCGATCTTACGACCAGCTTGTTCTGCCTTCTTCTGACCATCTTTTCTATGCCGTTCTGCAGTTGCTTCGGTCATGTGTTTCTGCATGTCCTGTTTAGAAAGGTGATACTCAAACTCCAAGCCATAGAAATCGTCTTTTTTAGTTTTGGCTTCGACCGTGGTTTTTATCGCTTTTCTACGATTTCCAGCCCCCTCACCATAAAAAGCTTTAGCTCTGGCAAATTCCTCTGCATCTTTTTTAGCTTCTTTTGATGTTCTTTTCTCAGCCATTGTGAACTGCGATGGATCTCTTCTTGAAAGTAAATCTCCATCAAGTTTCCATTTCTTAGCTATGTCTAAGACTTCCTTGGATCCGTCTCTGTATTTGAGATGGTCATACTCATGTTGCATAGACCTCTTCTGGCGTTCAAGTGCCTCTTTCTTAGTTCCATGCCCCGGTTTTACACCGTTTGTTTTTATACCATCCATATCTTTGTCAAGCATCCTGAAAGTCTTTTTAACAGCATCTCTTCTATAGACAGGATCATCAACTGATGGTTTAGAGCCAGATGAAGTGCTAGACTGGTTATTATCGTGTCGGACGCCCCACTTCATACCTTTAACACCGTAGTGTACTAAATAATCCATTTTGATTTTCCTCACTCAAAAGCTTCTTTATTTTCCTTGTATGCAACGTACGCGTCCATCATAGCCGCTACATTATCAATCTTCTGATCTCTCCTCTTCTTATGGAGCTTACGATTGCCGTTGGTGTCTTCTGACGTAATACAGTTACCCATCGCGAACTTCATAAGCTCTTCGTCAAAGAGAAGCATCCTCTCTTCTGCCATGTTCTTAAGCTCACCAAGAGGAACAGACTCTGTCCTTGCTCCCTGAATGACCTTTACTATACCGAACGGTCCATTCTCTCGTTCCCATCGATCGACGAACTCCTTAGCGTTGTAAGGGTCAAAACCAAAGCATCTGACATCATACCCATTCTCTTCGATGTGCCGATCAAGATCATCATAGACATCCATCATATCGAGAACAGTTCCATCAAGAACGATCAAACTTCCTTCATTGATGAACTCCTCATACTGAACCCTCATAGCAAGCGGCAACTTGTCTAAAGTCTTACTGGTTATGTAACTTTTAGTCTTTACACCAAATCTGCCGTCTCTAAGAGGAAAGAGGAACGTGAAAGCACAGAAGTCATCACCTTGTGAAAGGTCTGCACCGAGGGCACACGGCATATTCCAAAACGACCTTGGTCTATGACAAATTGTCTCGTCATATGTAAAGAAGTAAGTATACCCCTCCATAGGGAGACCAAATCGCTTAGCCAATATGTCATTTCTTGTAGCCGGAGCTTTCTCAGCTCTCTCCACATCAAGCTGGTATGTCTCATAGGTCACGGTCTTGTCGATGTTCGGCTGTGCCTTAACCCACGTTGCCGGGTCCGCTATCTCTTTCGGAGAGTCGAGCTTATACCACCAAATGGACACATGCGGAGCGAAATACTCACCTTTCAGAATCTCTGTCAATTCCATTTTGATTGTGTCGCCAGGCCCATTTCGAACAGTACCTTCCGAACTTGTGCAAACTATCAAATAGTCATCAAGTTTAGAAGCGCCCTGTTCAATGGCGCCGACTACATCCTCTCTGATGTCACATGACAGCCATTCATCTACTGTGTTTATCTTAGTTCTAAGACCGTTTAGCTTATCGATTCTCATCGGTCTCGGTTCAAGTCTGGAACCGGTCAAAAAGTTCTCGATACCATTCTTGGTAGACGCAAGCTTCGGTCTATTGGCTCTCGATCCAGTTGTGTTCTGCATCGAACCTTCGGTGAGAAACTTGAACAACGGACCTCTTGCTACCGTAATGGAAGTCCTGATTGGGGATAGAACCTCATCCGATTGCTTCATAGTCGGAGCAGTTGTAATCTGATGAGTGGTCTCGGTATCGATGTTCAGGAAGTAGCTCTGAATGATCGATGAGTACATCGTCTTTGCAGCACCTCTTGCAACTATGAGATACTGCTTATTGATGAGTCTCTTCTTTACCATCTTCCTCACATAATGGCCGCC
>Ga0256407_10013969_pt1 | contig 10656 bp, 1 predicted proteins | sample RumenRJG_04DNA_FD_193489 | JGI IMG/M metagenome (GOLD analysis project Ga0256407, IMG submission 193489) | Bovine rumen microbial communities from Lethbridge, Alberta, Canada - RJG_04 | ecosystem: Host-associated > Mammals > Digestive system > Stomach > Rumen | place: Canada: Alberta | collected... | reverse complement strand
TAATTTATATTCTGTTATTTTAAATTTTAAAAGAGAGATTTATAAAAAATTAATTAGAAAAAGTAATTAAGATATTAAAGAATAATAATAATAAAAATTATTTAAATATTAGAATTTATATCACTAAACAAAATTTAAATTTTTAGAAAAAATAATAAAATAAATAAAAAAGTATATAATTAACTTTTGTAGTCTATAAAAAATATTTAAATAATAAAAAACTTAAAAAATTAAATAATTATTTATTTATTGTGTTTTAATACCTCTTTCAATATTTCTAATATATATTACAATTTTAGGAAAAAGACTTTTAATATGACTATCTTTCTGAATAGCAATTTTTAAATATTTATGAACATTTTCAACATCCATTAATTGAATTAATTCCTTATCTTCATTAGATAAAAACACATTAAATAAAGAAGAAGAAGATATAATTTCACTTCCTTTTGGATAATTTTGTAAAACTAAAATTTCTTTAGATATTAAATTAGACAATTTAGCATTTTTAATCATTTCATCATAAATATATAAATCAGTTTCAGTTCTCATATTTAAATTATGGAATTTTTGAATAATTGTATTAATAAAAGATAAAGCTTCAGCTCTTAAAGGAAATTGATCTTTATAAGTTAAGAAATCTAAAGATAATTTTTTATAATCAGTTCTAAATTTTCTCATATCATAAATTAAATCAGTAAACATATAATAAATAAAATTATTTTGTAAAACTTGTTTTTTTATATCATCATATCTTTGATCTAAATTCATTATATTTTGAAATATATCAATTCTTAATCTATTTTCTGCCATATAATTATCTAAGACTGAAGTTTCTAAATTATCCATTGTTAAGAAAACTTTTAAAGTTTGATATTGAGATTTAAATAATTCTGATATTATTGTACCAAATTGAATTTTTAAAAATATTGTATTGTAATAATCATCATTTTGACCAAAAACTATTAAAACTATATTAAGCATTTTAATAGTTATGAAATTATATACTTTTTGTAATGTGAAATATTTATCACCTAAAGGATTTTTGTTTGATTTATTATTATTTGTTTTTTGTTCTTCTTTTTCTCTTATTTTTTTAACATTTCTAAATGAATATGTTGGTTTATTATTTTTAAATTTAACTTTAATTTTCTCTTTACCAAATTCATAATTTTCATTATGATGAGCAACATTCATATTATTTATTTTAATAGTTATATTTTTCATATCAATTGTATTATCTCTTATTTTATTTAATAAACTTTGTAACATTGTCATTGATGTACTTTCATCATCTTTAGGGAATAAAAATTCAATATGTTCTTTTTTCATTAACCATTCAAATAATTTAACAATATTAAATATTAAACAATTTTTATTTGCTTTTTTTTTTCCTTGATTCCATTCAATATTAAAAATATGAGTAATTACATAAATAATATTTTTAATTTTACTTTTATTTTCATCATTATTTTCTTTTTCTTTTTCTAAATAAAACACCCAAGCTTTAAAAGTATTAATTAAAGAAATAATTTTATCTTCCTTATCAGTAAAATCAAGACAATCTTTCAATAAAATAAATTCTCTTTCAATATCTTCAATATCATATCTTTTAGTAAAAGATAAATTATTTTGTTCCATATATTTAATCATATGAGGAGAAGTAAACATTTGAGTACTAATATAAGGATTTTGTAAATCAATTAATATTTTTATAATATCACAAACTTTTTTTTTTAATTGTTGATTTCCTTTTGTTAATACATCATCATTATCTTCTTCTTTTGGTCTTAAATGAGGTGGTAATTGAATACAACTTCTTACAATATTCATTAATATTTCATAAAAATTACATATTGTCATATTGAAATTTGATATTATTTTTGGATTATTACTCATTAATAAATTAAATAATATATCTAAACATATTTGTCTAGTAAATACATTCTCACTTGATTTTTGTACTGTTTTCATTAATGGTTTTAAACAAAGAGGATTTGAGAATATTAATCCAAATTCTTTCATAAAAATTACATATGAATGTTTACTTCTTTGCATATTTATTCCTAAAAATTTATGTGTGAAATATAATATGAAAGTATGAGGTTGACTTAATAATTTATTCATAAATGAAATAAGTGAAAAATTAGAATCCCAATTTGAAATATTATTATCGAATGTTTCACTCATATCAAAAACATCTGTTTTTTCTTTATAAATATTAACAAATATTCTATTATAATTATTACCAAACATCCAAGAAATTTCAGTCATATCAATTAAATTAATAGAAATTTCTTTTAATATATGAAATATTTCAACTTTAATAGTATCATCAATTAAATTAGTATATAAAAATTGAAATATAATAAAATGAACTTTAAAATCTAAACAAGCCCTAATTTTATATTCATTTTTTCCTTTGAAAATAGTATGAATATAACCAAGAGAAGCTCTTTTATTAACTAAATTTTTATGAGGATCATTCGAATCAAGATAATCATATAAAATTTTATAAAAACAATTACTTAAATATAATATTTCATTAACATAAGTAGTATTAATAAAATTATAAGTTAATTTCATTTGATGATGATTACCAAAAACTGTTAAATATTCTCCTATTTTATTATTTACTAAAGGATTTTCTAATTGATTTGCTATATTTTCTGAATAAGCATTCATCATTTCTAAATAATTTCTAATAACAATATATTTTTTATTCCCTGTACAATCATCACCAAATGCTTCTTTAAATAAATCATATGTAAAATAATATAATTCAGGACACCAATAAGATTTAATTTCATATAATTCTAAATTTGAATTTAAAACACTAAAAAGTTTATCAAGTTCATCTTCTTTAAAATCTTTCATTAAAACTACACTTTCATCTCTTAAGAAAGTTCTAAATAAAATATATTTTTTTAATTTATCTTCATCTTCTTTATAATCACATATATTTCCTAATAATTGATTATCTTCTCCTGAAAATAATTTAATAATACAAATTAAAATATCTTCAACATATAAAGTTAACATATGATCATATGAAGTCATTGATTGAATACAATTATATAATAAATCACAAATTCCACTTATTAATCTTCCACAATAATGTTTCATTTCATTATTATAATTTGATTTTTTACTTGTTATTTCTCTTACAAAAATTGCTTTTTCTTTACTAAATGATAAATTTGTTATTCTATTTAATTCTTGTTTAAATTGTTTTTTAAAAACTTCTAAATTTGCACTGAAATGTTTTAATACTAAAAATATTAATATTTCTATAATTTTATTTTCAATTACACATTTTACTAACATTGAATTGTTAAAATAGTATTCTGGATTTTTTACAAAATTATTTTTCTCTTCTTCTGTTTTTTTATTATTTGGTTGAGAAACATTTTTTGAATATTGATTATTAAATAAGAATTTATTTAATTCTATTATAGTATTAAAAATAAAATTTTCATATGAATTAATTTCTAAAGGATTTGTATTTTGAACTTTTAATATTTCTGTACATATTTTTCTTAAAGGATATAACATATTTTTTTTTATAATTAAATCAGGAGAATAATAATTTAAAACAGAATTCATGAATTTATTACATAAAATTAATTCATATTGATTAAAAGTAAATAAATCACATTGAATTAAAGAATTTAAATCAGGTCTTTTTTCAGGATTAATTGATAAACAAGCATTAATCATATCTAAAATAATTCCTAAACCATTAATTGAATTTTGACTTTCTGTTGCTAAATTTAAATGTTTTTCATTAACAATTGCAGAAAAAGATCTTAATTTTAAAACTTTAATATAATAAAATTTATCTTTCATTATATCTTCAACATTTAAAAATGTATTATAAAAGAAATGTTCACTTATAATATTACAAGGAAATTTTTTAATTAAACTATTAAAATCATAATTTTTATTTTTTTCAGCCCAATTTTTTAATTGACAAAAAAAAGAAATTGGACTATAACCAAATAATAAATTAAATATACAAATTCCAAAAACCCAAGTATCAATTTTTTTAGTTTGTTTTTTACTTTCTTTTAAAATAAATTCAGGAGCAAGATACGCATCACTATAAAGTTCTTCAATTTTTTCATTTGTTAATAAATCAATATCACTTGATTCAATATAATCTAAACTTAATAATATTTTAAATAAATCTGCACCATTATAAATTTCACCTTTTAAATTAGTAAATGAATAATTAAATAAATTTCTCATTTTTATTTTTTTTCCATCATTTGATAAATAAAAATCTTTAAGTGAAAAATATCTTAAAGTAACATTCATATTATGTAAAGTTGTTAATATTGATAAAATTTTTTCTGACCAAAATCTAACAATATAAAAAGCCATATCAGTATGTGATAATTCAGGAATTTCTAATAAACCTGCATTTGATTTTAATAAATCATCAAGACACATATATTCATTTTGATCTATTTTTTCATTTATAATATAAATTTCTTCTTCTTTTTTCTTATCAATTATTACTTCTCTTACATACATACCATAATTTTTTAAAAAGAGAAATTCTTTATTTTTATCTTTGTTTAAATTGAATTTTTTTTGTAAATAATGATTTACTTTTAATGAATATTCAATATGATTTAATAAATTTTGACCATCATTTGATATTTCTCTTAATAAAAATGATTTTCTTAATTTTGTTATATTTACTGGGACATTTGTTTCTGGATGAAAAGAATCAAATGTTTCTATTAAATTACATCTAAATTTCTTTCTATTTAAAAATTCCATTTTTTTTAAATTTAATGTTATTTTAGGAATATCAATTTTAGAATAATCAATTTCATCTACTTTTTCACCAAAAGTATTTGTAGTATTTTCCATATTTTTTTTTTGAAATTCTTCAATTGATTTTATTCTCTTATTAAATCTATCAACTAAATTTTTATTACTATATCTCATATATATATTAATATAATCATTAATTAATCTTTTATCACCTTTTAATGAATTTAAAATATTATTCAACATCATATCTTTATTTAATATTATAATACCACCAAAAAATCCTTCTTTAATTAATTTTAAATAATCATCTGATAAAGATTTAATTTCATTTCCAACTGAATCATAAACTGATAATGAATCCATACATTCATAAAATTTATCATCAATTCCTTTATTATCACTTAAATTAAAATCAATATTACTTATAATAGGATGAAGAATATCATATTTTTTTAAAAATAAAAATATCATTAATATAATTTTATCAATAGAAACAAAAGGAGTTCCTTGTTCATTTGGATAAATAAAATATTGACAAAATTGATTACTAAAACTTTTAGAATATAAATTATTAAAAATACTAATTGGGAATAAATTTCTTAAAGATTCTTCCATTTCATCAATAGTTAAAAAAGAATCATTATTATCATCATATTGTTCAAAGTAACTATATAAAAATGATAAATCTTTAATTCCTTTTCTATTTTGAATAAAATAAATTAATTCTGCCAAAGCTAAATCATAAACATGAGGATTTTTTTTAATATAACTTTCTTCAAAATATTTAACACTATTTATCATAGATTCTTTTTCTTTATTTATAAAAATTTGTCCTTCTTCATCTTCAACTGTATCTAATCTTGTATAATCAAATAATTCACTTTGTTGTATTATTTTCATTATTTCATCAAATTTTCCTCTTAATTCATCTCGAAATACTATTCCAAAATTATTATAATCTAAATATGATTCAAATACTTTCATTTCTAATTGAGTAAAATTTAAATGATATTTTATTATTTTTTCACTTGCTAATTGTGTTGATATGTAATTTTGTATTTTTTTCTTTTTATTAATTAATGTTGATAAAAAAAAATTGTCTGAAAAATCATTTGTTACTATTTCTAGTTTTAGAATACAATATTTTATTAATTTTTTCATTATTGCTAACCAAATTAATAGATATTCATTTAATTTATATTTTCTATTTATTTCATCTTCAAATGATACTTCTATATCTTCTTCTTCTTCTTCATTTTCATAATTTTCTTTTTTTTTATTTTCATTATTTTTATCTTTTTTATTTTCTTTTGATTCATGTAAATATCTACATAAATTTTTAGTATAAATAAATAAATTTTTATTATTTTGATCAAAGAAAAAAAACAAATTTTTAATTTCTTCTTCACTAATATCATTATTATTTCTACAAATAAAAACTTCAAATTGATCATAAAATATAATTCCATAAGGGAAAGTAATATTAATATCACTAATACTGACTTTTTTATCAATTTTATCAATAATATCTTTAACATCATCAAAAGTAATATCTTTATCTAAATCACTATAAAAATTATTAATTTTTTCAAAATTAGATTTAATTAAATCAATTTTAGAATCAAATTTAGCACTAATAAAATGTGAATCAATTGAAGCAAAATTTTCAAAATTATTATCAACTTCTCTTAATTCTCTTTCTTTTTTAATTTTTGATTTAATACTTGATAAATCATTTTTATCAAAAAATTTATTATATTCACCAAAAGTAATACATTCTGAATTAGAAGTACCAATTTGTTTAAATAATTCTTTTAATTCTTCTTCAGTACATAAATTATTTCCAACAAAACCTAAATTTTTAAGTCCAATAAAAAATTGTTTTTTATCAATTATATTTTCACCATTACTATCTAAAGCTTTAAAAACTGCATCTTGTTTCATTTGTTTAATCAAACAAAATTTAGCAAATTTTTTAATAGCAGAATCAATTATTTTTGTATATGTATTTAAATCTAATATTTCTCTTTTTTTATAAACTCTTTTAGGAGCTTTTTTTAAATAACCAATTTTTGCAATTCTATCTGGAAATATTTCTTCTTTAAAAAAATCAGATTCAACATCATAAGTTGGATATTCTAAAATTATTTTTGGTATCATTTCACTTATTTTTTGATAATTATAAACTAAATTCATATCTTTTATTATTTTAACTAATGTACTTATAGTTTGAATATTATAATCAAATGGATTAAATGATAATTCATTATTATATAAAATTACTTCTTTTGTTTTTGTTGATAATTGAGTTATTAATTCATTATATGATTGATGTGTCATATCAAAATAATTTTTTATACTTATTAAATAATTTTTTTTATATGATTCATAACTTTGTTCCATTTTTAGTAAAGCATATTTTCTTAATTTTTCAAAATCTTCTTTTGGAATAAAATCATCAATTGATTTTACTCTTCTTTTTAAATATAATTGATTAATTGAATATGAATCAATTATATTATTATTATTTATTAATATCATCCAATCTGTTATTGAATTTTGTTTTGAATTTCCTAAAATTTTTTGTCCAAGTGAAAAAGTTAAAATATGTTTAATTGTATTATTAGGAAATTCTTTTAATACTTTATAAGGTAAAGCCCCAGTTTTTTCACTTGGATATTCACATACATTTTTTAATATATTATCAAATGGATTTTTTTCAGTTTTATTTTCTAATTCAATTTCATAACTTAATTCATATTGAACAGTTTTTGGATTTAATATTTTAATACAATCTTTACTTTTAATAATAAAAAGTTCATTATTTTTCAAATAATAAAATTCATAAATAATATAAGGATTAATATCATTTTCATCTTTTTTAATAAGAATATTAGGAATAGTTTTATGAATATCAATATAATATTTATTTTCTTTATAAGTATTAAAAATATCATTGAAAATATCAATAACAACTAACTCAGTTCCAATTTGACTATTTTTTTGAGTTATTAATAAATTTTTTTCAGGAAAATAATATAAAAATCTTGGAGAAATATCATAATGAGGATTTAAATAAATACAACCTATTTTAATTAATGATTTTTCAAGAAAAGAAAATCCAGTTACTAATTTAAATATTGTTATATTTTTATCTATTGGACTTATTCCAAACATAACATTCATATTTGTTAAATAAACTATATCAATTATTTCTGTATTGGAACATGAATTAATTATTATTTGAATTAAAATCTCAAAACTTTTATCATTTGAATTTAAATTTTTTATTGTTTTTTGTATTCTCATTAATTCATTATTTTCTTCATCAAATTCTTCTTCTTCTTCTATTTCATCTTCTAAATTTTTAAAATCATATGAAGCTTTTCTTTTAATTTTTTTAATTTTTGATTTTTGAATTTTATAATTATTTTTTGTTTCTTTTGTAAAGAAACCATGTTGAAATTTATCATTAGGAATTAAATTATGTGAATTCATAAAATAAAATTGAATAATTTGTAATTCTTCTAATAATAATAAATAATTATACATATAATTATTATTATCATCAAAAATAAAATAATCAGATAATAAATCATTTAAATCATTATCAGTTAAACCAATAGGGCAATTTTTTAATATACTTATTATAATATCTTTTGGTAATAATCCTGTATTATTTGGATCATTTTCTTTAAACGCTTCTTCTAAATTTATTTGCCTACTATAACAATAAAGAAATAATTTTTGATATTTATATAATAGATTTTTTTTATCATCTAATTGTTGATTTGAATGATTTGAAATATCAAAAATTTTTGTTAATACATCAATCATTTTTTTTAATATTAAAAAAGCATTTATTACAATATTAGGATTTATTAATGAATAATTTATAATACTTGTAATATTTGTATATAATTTTTGAAATTCTTTATTATTTATTATATCATCATCAATCATTGAAGGTTTATTAAATATTCCAGTTTTAAATATTTTTTCATCATTTGATAAAATTAAATATGAAAAATATTTATATAATTCTAAATCATCTTTTTTTTTCTCAATTTGAGATAATAAATTCTTTAAATAATTATATTGATTTAATGACCATGATTTTCCTAAAAATATTCTCATAACATATTTTATTTTTTCTACATATTCTTTATCAATACTAAAACTATTTTCTAAATTAAAAACATAATTGCCAACAATTACATTTGATAAAAAATCAAAAATAATTATTCTACTTGAAACTTGTGTAAAATTTAATATTATTGTATTATCAATTGTTTTTAAAGATTGAGGAAAAATTAAAATTTTCATTCCATTTGAAAAATTTGGTCTAAATAAATTAATATTTGGAATATTTAAATAAGGTTTAAAATTAAAATAAGTACCTTTTGCATTTTCTAATGAAATCATAGGATCTTCATTTTTTTCATTATTAATATTTAGATAATATAAATCAATAACACAAAAATTAAAGTTATTATAAAGAATTAATAATTTACTTTCAGGGGATGTATCATTTTCAAATAATTGACATGATATTATTAAAGAGTCTTTTTCATAAAATTTATTTAAACTTATTTTATAATAATCAATATTATCAAAAGTAGAAATTGTTAAATTTCCATTTTGTTCAATTGATAAAATTCTATTATATATTCTAGATATAAAATTCCAATTTAATTGATTATCAATATTTATTTTTCCTTTAAATATACTTTCATCTTTAGTAATGAAATTAGTATCTTGTTGTATTTCTCTATTTTCAAATTTTTTTTGATCTTTTTTATGAGCATAATGAAATTCTGCTATATTAAATGCTTTTGATATTATTTCTGCAGTTTGATCTCTAATTATTATTTTTTTATCATCAACTGGTTTTCTCTTTTTTGTTTTTTTTGATTCTATTTTGTTTAATTGAAATTGAACGGTATTTTTTTTATTAACTTGTTTCATTTTTATTTATTATATAATATATATTGTTATTTTTTATAAATTTTTTTTTTTTTTTTAAGAAACTGAAATTAAAATTTTTAATTAATATTTTTTTATAATATATATATTAAAAAGTTTTATAATTAAATGAATCGGAATAAAATTCATAATAAAAAAGATAGAAAACATCATTCAGAAATAAATAGAAAACCTTTTCAATTAAGAGATGAAAAAATAATACACGTTTTAATAACATTTTTAAATATAAATGATATATTACAAATGAGAGGTATAAATTCAACAATTAAAAATATAATAATTAATACTAATATATATAAAAAATATTTAAAATTCAGAAAAGAATTTTTAATTCAAAATCATGAAAAAAAAATAATTTTAGTTGATGAAAATTCAAGAAAAATAAATAAAAAAAAATCAACCATTAAATATGGTGTAAGTTATTATATATATAATAAAACAAATAATTCTAGTGTTGAAAAATTAAGTTCACATATTGATTTTAATAAATTTAATCTTAAAGAATTAATATCAAATAATCAAGAAAAAATTAAACAGTTATCAAAAAAATATAATTTAAATACATATGAAGAAGATTCAATCATATCAGGGTTATTAGAAGTTAAATATTCAAAAGAAAAATTAAAAATTAAAGAACTTATTCTTAATAAAAAAATGGAAGATGGAATATTTTATTTATTAAAAGTTATATCCAATGCATCTGAAAAAACTTTGGTAAATATTGATTTATCAGGAAATGATTTTAAATTAAATAATATTAAAACTGTTTCAAAATTAATTAAATTAAATTCTCAAACTTTAGAAAAACTAAATTTAAGTAATAATAATATTGAAGATTTATCATGTAAATTTTTATTTAATTCATTAATATATTGTATATCT